>Ga0209472_1000020_pt1 | contig 84845 bp, 84 predicted proteins | sample GraSoiAngelo_130_FD_185887 | JGI IMG/M metagenome (GOLD analysis project Ga0209472, IMG submission 185887) | Grasslands soil microbial communities from the Angelo Coastal Reserve, California, USA - 14_0929_02_20cm (SPAdes) (version 2) | ecosystem: Environmental > Terrestrial > Soil > Grasslands ... | reverse complement strand
CTTCGGCCTGGGGATAGACGTCGTCCTCGCGCTCGGTGCGCACCATGTTGATCGCCACGTCCACGAGCTCGCGCACCATGGACTCGACGTCGCGGCCCACGTAGCCGACCTCGGTGAACTTGGACGCCTCGACCTTCAGGAACGGCGCGCCCGCGAGGCGCGCCAGCCGGCGCGCGATCTCGGTCTTCCCCACCCCGGTGGGGCCGATCATGATGATGTTGTTCGGGAGGATCTCGTCGCGGATGTCCTCCGGCGCCTGCGAGCGACGCCAGCGGTTGCGCACCGCGATCGCGACGGCCTTCTTCGCCACCTCCTGGCCCACGATGTAGCGGTCCAGCTCCGCCACGATCTTCCGGGGCGGCAGCTCCTCGAGCCACGGCAGCGTCTCCTCCGGAGCCGCGGGAGCGGGCAGCTTGTCTTCGGGTGTCCGGGTCGGCTCGGCCATCAGAGCTCCAGAATCGTGATGTGCGTGTTGGTGTACACGCAGATCTCGGCGGCGATCTCGAGCGAGCGCTGCACGATATCACGAGCGGGGAGCTTCGACGACGTGAGCAGGGCGCGCGCGGACGCCAGCGCGTAGCTCCCCCCCGACCCGATGGCGAGCACCCCGTCGTCCGGCTCGATCAGCTCGCCCGAGCCCGAAATGATGTAGCCGTGCTCCCGGTCCGACACCACGAGCAGCGCCTCCAGCCGCCGGAGCACCCGGTCCGACCGCCAGTCCTTCGCGAGCTCGACTGCCGCCCGCGGCAGGTTGCCGGGGTAGCGCTCGAGCTTCTCCTCGAATTTCTCGAACAGCGTGAACGCGTCCGCGGCGGCGCCGGCGAACCCCGCGAGGATCTTGCCGCCCTTGAGCGCCCGTACCTTGTTGGCGTTGGCCTTCATCACGGTGTCGCCGATCGTGACCTGGCCGTCGCCGCCCAGGGCCACGTGGCTGTCACGCCGCACGCAGAGAATTGTCGTCGAATGGATTTGCTTCATGTCCCTCACGCGCGGGGATGCGCCTGGTGATACACCTTCTTCAGTCGCTCCACGGATGTATGAGTATACACCTGCGTCGTGGACAGCGAGGCGTGACCCAGCAGCTCCTGCACGGCCCGCAAGTCGGCGCCGGCGTCGAGCAGGTGCGTGGCGAACGAGTGGCGCAGCGAGTGGACGTGCAGGTCGCGGCCCCGCGCCAGCGTGCCCAGCAGCCGCTTGATCGCAAGCTGCACGCCCCGCGTCGAAAGCCTGCGCCCGCGCCGCCCCAGGAACACGGCCCGGCCGTCGCGCGCCCCCATGCGTCCCACCGCGTCGCGCTGGCGGTAGTAGCGGCGCAGCGCGCGTCCCGCATGGCTCCCGACCGGCACGAGCCGCTCCTTTTTCCCTTTGCCGCGCACCTTCACCTGGTCGGACACCAGGTCCACGTCCTGCTCGTTCAGCCCCGCCAGCTCGGCCAGCCGGATTCCCGTGGAGTAGAACAGCTCGAGCATGGCGAGGTCCCGCGCCTCCGTGAACCCGCCGGCCTTCGCCCGGCGCTCCGCCTCGGCGAACAGCCGCTCCACCTCGGCGCGGTCCAGGTGCCCGGGAAGCGTACGCTCCAGCCTGGGCGTGCGCGCCGCCTTCGCGGGGTTCACCTCCAGCCCCCGCGTGGCGTTCAGGAACCGGTAGAACGTCCGGAGCGCCGAGAGCGCGCGGGCGGCCGACCGCTTGGCGAGGCCGCGCTGCTGCATCGCCGCGAGCCAGCCGCGGATCGCCAGACGGTCCACGCCCGCAAAGCTCCAGCCGCCCCCGCCCCCGTAGTAGCGTGTGCAGAACGCGGCGAAGTCGGCCACGTCGCGGGCATAGGCCTTCACCGTGTGCGGCGAGTCGTTGCGCTCCTTGGCGAGGAAGGCGGTGAACTCGGCGATTTCGGGGGCTGGTGTGCTCACGGCGCGGATCAATGCGGAACGCGGAAGTCGGAACGCGGAGCAGAAGTCTCACCAGTCGGTTCCGCGTTCCGCGTTCCGCGTTCCGCGCTCACCCGAGTGGCGAAGGTATCCATGTCCCGTAATGCTCGCTCCACGAGGAGTTCCTTCTTACGCTGCTTGTCCTTCACCGGCCGCTCGAGCGGCTCGAGCAGGCCGAAGTTTGCGTTCATCGGCTGGAAGTGCTCGGCGTCCGCGGTGTGCACGTACCGGTACAGCGCGCCGAGCATCGTGGTGGGCGGCGGCACGACGGGAGCGTCGCCGCGGAGGAGGCGCGCCAGGTTGATCCCGGCCAGGATCCCCGTGGCGGCGGACTCGGTGTAGCCCTCGACGCCCGTGAGTTGCCCGGCGAAGAGCAGCGTGGGATCGTCCTTGGCCGACAGGTGCGCAGTGAGCGCGCGCGGCGAGTTGATGTAGGCGTTCCGGTGGATGCTGCCGAACCGCAGGAATTCCGCGCGCTCGAGGCCCGGGATCATGCGGAATACCCGCTGTTGCTCCGGCACTTTGAGCCGGGTCTGGAAGCCCACCAGGTTCCACATCTGCCCCGCGCGGTCTTCCTGACGGAGCTGGACGACCGCGAACGCCTCGGTAGGGAGCCCCACCGGCTTCATCGGCCCGAAGCGCAGCACGTCGCGCCCGCGCGCGGCCATTTCCTCCACGGGCAGGCAGCCCTCGAAATACGGCGTCCGGTCGAACTCGTGGTGCGGCTGGTACTGCTCGCCGGCGCGGAGCGCGGTGACGAACTCGTCATACTGGGCTTCGGTGAGCGGCGCGTTCCAGTAGTCGTCGCCCGAGCCCTTGCCGTAGCGCGACGCGCGAAACAGGCACGCGGTGTCGAGCGAATCGGCCGAGACGATGGGGGCGATCGCGTCGAAGAAGGCAAGCGCGCTGGCATCCAGCCGCCGCGCGATCGCGCCCGCGAGCGCCTCGGAGGTGAGCGGGCCCGTCGCAACGATGCCGGGGGACTCGAGCCCGGTGACCTCGCCCCGCACCACGGCGATCGCCGGATGGCTGGTGACCCGATCGTGCACAGCTTGGGAGAATGCGACGCGGTCTACGGCGAGCGCCGCACCACCGGGCACGCGGGCCTGGTCGGCGGCGTCGAGCACCACGCTCCCGAGGCGCCGCATCTCGGCCTTGAGCAGCCCGTGGGCGTTGGTGAGCTCCACCGATTTGAAGGAGTTGGAGCAGACGAGCTCGGCGAGCCGGTCGGTCTGGTGTGCCGCGGTCATGTTCACCGGGCGCATCTCGTGCAGCGTGACCGCGATTCCCCGCTCGGCGAGCGCCCACGCGGCCTCGCTGCCCGCGAGCCCGCCTCCCACGACCACAGCCCTCAGCTCGCCACCGACTCCGCCGGCGCCGCCTCCTCGACCGTGATTTCGTGTCCGCACTTGAGGCACTTGCGAGAGATCCCCTTGGTCTTGGTCTGCTTCTCCTCCATCCCGACGAACCCGCAGCTCGGGCAGGGGACCGCGACCGGGCGGTTCCAGGTCGAGTAGTCGCACTCCGGGTAGCGCAGGCACCCGAAGAAGTTTCGTCCCTTCCGGGTGCGGCGCTCCGCGAGGTCGCCCACTCCGCACTTCGGGCATTTCACGCCCAGCGGCACGGGCCGCGTATGCTTGCACGCGGGGAACTTGGTGCAGGCGAGGAACTCGCCGTAGCGCCCCGTCTTGATCACCATCGGCGCGCCGCACTCCTGGCAGATCTCGTCGGTGGGCCGGTCGGGCACCTTGTCGCGCCGCAGCGGCCGCGTGAAGCGGCACTCGTCGGGGTAGCGGGCGCACGCGATGAACGGGCCGAACCGCCCGCTCCGCACCACCAGGCCGCTGCCGCACGTCGGGCATTTCTCCTTGGGCAGGCCCGAGAGGTCGTGCACGTCGTGGATCAGCTTCTGCACGTCCACGGCATCGAGCGCCTTCGCAAACGGGCCCCAGAAGTCGCCCAGCACCTGCTGCCACGCGAGATCGCCTTCTTCCACCTTGTCGAGCTCGTCCTCCATCTGCGCCGTGAACCCCACCTCGAACACGTCGGGGAAGGAGCGCTTCATCACCTGCCACACCGTCTCCCCCAGCGGCGTCGGCGCGAAGCGGCGGTCTTTCGCCGTGGCGTACCACCGCATCTTGAGCGTGGAGATGATACTCGCATACGTCGACGGGCGGCCGATCCCCAGCCGCTCGAGCTCCTTCACCAGGCTGGCCTCGCTGAAGCGCGGCGGCGGCTCGGTGAAATGCTGATTCGGCGTGATCTGCTTCACCGTCACCACGTCGCCCTGCGCGAGCGGCGGGATCGGGGGCAGGTCCTCGAGCGTCTTCCCTTCCTCCGGCTCGTGCGCCTCGTGATACAGCTTGTGGTAGCCGTCGAACAGCACCCGCGACCCCGTGGCCCGGAACACGAAGCGGCCCAGATCGAAGTCCACCTTGGTGGTCTCGAACACCGCGGGGGTCATCTGGGACGCGACGAACCGCCGCCAGATCAGCTGGTACAGCTTGAACTGCTTCGCGTCGAGGTGCTGCTTCAGGTCGTCGGGACGCCGCAGCACGTCGGTGGGCCGGATGGCCTCGTGGGCGTCCTGGACGCGGCTGTTGCTCTTGCCGCCCTTGTGCATCACGGGCTCGGCCGGCAGGTAACGCTTCCCGAATTCCTTGGCGATGTAGTCACGCGCCTGGGCGATGGCCGAATCCGCTACCCGCACCGAGTCGGTGCGCATGTACGTGATCAGCCCGACCGGGCCCTCGGCCCCGACCTCGATGCCTTCGTACAGCTGCTGCGCGATCCGCATCGTGACCGCCGCCGAGAAACCCAGCTGCTTCGCCGCTTCCTGTTGCAGCGTGCTGGTGCGGAAGGGCGGAGGCGCGGCGCGCCGCCGCTCGCCTTTCTCGACCGACGTGACCTTGAAGGGCAGCTTCAGCGCGTCCGCGACGATTCCCCGCGCGGTCGCCTCGTCCTTGATCTCCGGCTTTTTCCCGTCGAGCTTGTGCAGCCGCGCCTGGAACCCCTGGCCGTCTTTCTCGAGATCGGCCTCGATGGTCCAGTATTCCTGGGGCACGAACTTGCGGATCTCGTCCTCGCGCTCGCAGATCAGCCGCAGGGCGACCGTCTGCACCCGCCCGGCCGACAGGCCCGTCTTGATGCTCTTCCAGAGGAGCGGGGACGTCTTGTAGCCCACCAGCCGGTCGAGCACCCGGCGCGCCTGCTGGGCGTCGACTTTCCGCTGGTCGATGTCGAGGGGATGCGCCAGCGCGTGGGCCACGGCGTCCTTGGTGATCTCGTGGAACAGGACGCGCCGCACCTTGCCCCCGTTCGAGAGCTGGCTTGCCACGTGCCAGGCGATGGCCTCGCCCTCGCGGTCGGGGTCGGTGGCGAGGAGCACGCGCTCCGAGGCCTTCGCGGCGCGCTTGATCTCGGCGAGCGTTTTCGCCTTTTCCTTGATCGTCACGTACTCGGGCGTGAAGCCGTTCTCCACGTCCACGCCGAGCTTGCGCTGCGGCAGATCGCGCAGGTGCCCCACGGTCGCCTTGACCGTGTAGCCTGCGCCCAGGTACTTACCGATCGTCTTGGCCTTGGTGGGGGACTCGACGATGACGAGCGCGCCCTTCCCGCCCCCGGTAGTGGACGCCTTGGGCTTCCGCGCCCGCCGCTTGGGAGCATCGGCCACGGCCACCGCGGCCTCCGCCTCAGCCGCGACCAGCGCGCCTTCGCTCTCCCCGGGCTTGCCCCCGGGGTCAGCCTTCTTCCGTTTCACTCCTGCGTTCTTACCAGCCACGTATCAATCCTTCGTCAAACGACACGAGAGCGCATCTTTACCATCCGGCACTCGATTGCGCAAGCCTGACGACCTCGTTCACCACCTGCTCCGCCGATTTGCGGTCGGTGTCAACCTCCGCGTGCGCACCGCGATAGAACGGCTCACGCTCTTTTTGCAGCAGCCGCATCCGCTCCACCGGATCCTCTCCCATTAACGTCGGGCGGGTTCCCGCGGGCGCCGCCCGCTGCGCCGCGGTCTCGGGCCGCGTGTGCAGATAGATGACGAGCGCGTGCGGCTTCGCGGTGTCGATCGCGCCGGGCTGCGCCGCCCAGCCGCCGCCGGGAGCGATCACGGCGGGCTCGCCGGCGAGCGCCGTCTCCATCTCCTTGCGCTCCATGTCACGGAACGCCGCTTCGCCCTTCTCCGCGAAGATCAGCGTGATCGGCCTTCCCTCACGCCGCTCGACGATCGCGTCGATGTCCACGAATCCGGCGCGCAGCTGCTCCGCCACGAGCCGGCCCACGGCGCTCTTGCCCGACCCCGGCAGCCCGATCAGCACGATGTGCCGTTTCACGAGGCCGCGCCTTTCGGCGTGCGCGCGCGCACCTGCGCGAGATACCCCGCGAAGTTCCGCTTGGTCTCGCTCAGCGCGTCGCCGCCGAACTTTGCGAGCAGCGCCTGCGCCAGCACCAGCGCCATCATCGCTTCGGCGATGACCCCCATGGCCGGCACCGCCGTCACGTCGGACCGCTCCGACTGCGCCTGCGCGGGGCCGCCGGTCTTCAGATCCACCGTGCGGAGCGGCGCCATCAGCGTGGAGATCGGCTTCATCGCGACCCGCGCGACGAGGGGCTCTCCCGTGGTCATGCCGCCTTCGGTGCCGCCCGCGCGGTTGGTGGCGCGGGCCAGGCCGGGGAGGATCTCGTCGTGCACTTCGGAACCCTTGCGGCGGGCCGCTTCGAAGCCGAGCCCCAGCTCCACCCCCTTCACCGCCGGGATGGACATGAGCGCCTGCGCCAGGCGCCCGTCGAGCTTGGCGTCCCACGACACGTGGGAGCCGAGGCCGACCGGCGCGCCCAGCGCGATCACCTCGACCACGCCGCCCAGCGTGTCGCCCGCGGCCTTGGCCGCGTCGATGCGGGCGATCATTTCCTGCTCGGCGGCCGCGTCCAGACAGCGCACCGGACTGGCGTCGGCGGCCTCGTTCAGGGAGCGGGGGAGACCCCGGTGAACCCCGGGCTCGCGCCCGGGGTTAGTCACTGACCCCGGACGCACGTCCGGGGTGGACAAATGGGGAACGGCCGCACGGGCCACGACCCCACCCAATTCGACCACATGCGACCCGATTTCGACGCCGAACTGTTCCAGCAGCACCTTGCACACCGCGCCGCACGCGACCCGCGCCACCGTCTCGCGGGCGCTCGCCCGCTCCAGGATGTCGCGCGCGTCCTGGCGGTCGTACTTGAGCGCACCCGCGAGATCGGCGTGCCCGGGGCGCGGGCGGGTAACCTGACGCCGTCGCTCGGAGCCGCCGGCGTCCGCCTCAGGCGCCATCACGTCCTGCCAGTGCTCCCAGTCGCGATTCCACACGAGCATCGCGATGGGAGAGCCCAGGGTCTCGCCGGCGCGTACCCCCGCAAGCCACTCGATCTGGTCCGCTTCGATTTTCATGCGGGCGCCGCGGCCGTAGCCGCCCATGCGTCGCTTCAGCTCGGCGTTGACGCGCTCCGCGGACAAGGGCAGCCCGGCGGGAATCCCCTCGAGGACCGCCACCAGGCCGCGTCCGTGCGACTCGCCCGCCGTCGTGAAGCGGAACGTCACGCTACCTCAGCTCTATCCATAACCTCCCCCAACCTCCATAACCTCCCCCAACCTCCACGTAACCTCCACCAACCTCCCATATTAGCACGCGAGCCCGACTCCGGGCCGGGCTCGTGGTCTCGCCTCTCGTCCCCCTCTCCACGTAGTGGACAGCGGGCCAGGGGTGAGGTCACCGCCGCGGCGGCGCCTGGGGATTGATGTTCGTGATAGGCGGCAGCGAGACCACCACCAGCCCCCGCGCCGTGATCCCGAACAGATACTGCTGGCTGGTCGACGCGTCCAGCGCCACCCGCAATGGGCCGATGATGGGGTCGCGAATCGCGATTTTCTTCTGCTGGTTGAAGAAGTAGGTGTCGAACGCGCGGATGCTCGTGTCCGGCGCCGCGGCGAACACGATGCGCTCGCCGAGGTTCCCCGACCCACCGCCACACGTGACACTGCAGCTTCCCCCCGGTTCGAACTTGTGGTTGTAGTTCATGTCCATCCCGGGCGTCGTCGAGCCGACGGATGACGTGCCCCACAGCCGCAGCCCCTCGTCGAGGTAGTACGTCGAGTCCGTCCCCGCCCGCACCAGATTCGTGAGGCCGTTGAAGTTCGTCGCGATCGACACGACGTGGACCCCGGTGTTGCTGATGAAGTCGCTGACGTGCCGGCCCGGGGACATGCCGAAGTCCTGATCGTCGCTGCCCGTGATCCCTGGGGGCGGCTCGAGGATGGAGGTGGGTGTCATCGTGCAGCTACTCGCCGGCGTGTTCAACAGCTTTTTCGCCGAGTAGCCCATCACGCGCGCGAACGCCGTCGAGACGTTACCGCCCTCGCCGACGAACGCGTGCGTGAAGTTCCCGGTGTTGCGGACGAACGTCTGGTCACCCAGGCCGAACGACGGGAAATCGATCGTGATAGCCCTGCACGCCGTGAGCACGACCTTGCTCACGCCCAAACTTGGCCGGACCATCTCGATGCGGAGCGTATCACCTGCGACGTTCGAGCCGAGGTCGCCCAGCTCCCAGAACAGGTGCCCAAACAGGGAATCGGGGTTCGTCGTCGGCGTGAGCTTCTCCATGCGCAAGGTGGCCCGCCCGTTGAACGGCGACGTACTGCTCGCCGTCGGCGTGGTCGAGTAAATCGCGTAGATCGAGTCCGAAGCACAAGCACCCGTAGGCGAGCCCGTCGTCACGCGACACACGGTCCCGAGGTACTGGGGCCGATCGGACACGTCGTGCACGGTGATCACCGCGCGGGTGAATTGGGACACGACCTGAATCGAGTACTTCTCGATGAGGAAGTTGGGCAGCGCCTGCCGCCAGAGCAGCCGGCGTGTGCTCGCATCGAGGATCGAGAGCTCCGTGCCGCCGGCGTCCGCCACGACGACCCGGTTGACGTCGTACGTGCCCGCCGTGTCCACGGGCCAGAGCGCGATGCCCCACGGCACCGGACCGGCGGTGATGATGCCGTTCGGGTCGAACGTGTTGGTCGCGAGGTCGTACACTTCGACGCGGCCGAGCACGTCGTTGGTCAGGTAGAGCTCGCGCCGGTTCGAGTTGTAGATCGCGTCGGCGATGTGCCCACCGAACGGCAGCGGATGGGTGGTTCCCGCCACCACGGTCACGGTATCCTGGCCCGCGCCCGCCGCCGCGGCCCGCAGGGGCGCGCGGCGCGGCGCGCTCCCCGTGATGACGGTGCTCGTCTGCGAGTAGGCGCAGTTCCGAGCCGTCGCGAGGTCGCAGGCGTAGCCTCGCACCACCACGCTCTTCGGCAGCTGGTTGTCCACCAGCGGCAGCTGCAGCGCAAACGTCTGATCCACCGTGGTGAGGTTGCCGGCGCTGACGTCCGCGGAATCGAACTTGACCAGCACGAGGCCGGTGGCGGGCGGGGTCGCCGCCGTGTCCACTCGGAACCCGATCCAGTAGATCCCGCTCGGATCGGTGGCGTGCACCGTAATGTTGTCGTTCACCTCGACGCGCGACGAGATCGTGTGCGACACCGCCGGCGCCGTGACGTCGTTCCCCGGCGTCTGCACCTGTACGGTGACCGGGTTCGACAACACCCGGCGCCCGGCCGCGTCCACCGCGAACGCAGTCACGGTGAAGGACGTGAAGCCGGCCTGCACCGTCAGCGTATCCGTGTAGGTCGTGTCCGGGGGCTGACGCGCGGGTGGCGTGAATACGACCGAGTCGCTGGGCGGCGTGGTCGGATCCACGACGGCGGAGCGTGGCACGATGATGAACCCGAGGGCCTGGAGCCCGCCCAGCTGCTGCGCGTGGACCTGCACCTGGATGTTCTTCCCGGTCGACGCCACGGCGGGGGCGGTGGGCGCGAGCAGCTCCACGGTCAGCGCCTGGACGTTTTTCAGGACGACGACGGTCGTCGCTTGCGTGAAGTTCCCCGCGCCGTCGGTGGCGCGGCCGGTGATCGTGATGTTCCCGCCAGAACCCGAGTTCGCCGGGAACGAGATTTTGATGCTCTTGTTGAAGCTGGTGACCGTCGTGTTGAAAATGGTGTCGGTCTGGCCGATGGTGGGGTCCGAGTAGGTGAGGAGAACCTCCTTTAGGCCCAGGTTGTCCGAGGCGTCGACCGTGAACTGCAGCCCGTTCGCGATCTGCTGCGTGTCCGCCGCGCTGAGCGCGATGTTGGGCGGGATCGCGTCCAGCTTCACGCCCCCCGGGTTCCGGGCCGTCTCGCACGCGGCGACGGCGGCCGCAAGCGCGGCTACCGCGCACCACCCCCGAGCAGTACGCACCTGCTGCATAAGAACGCTCCTGGTCACTTCCCGGTGCTGGGCGTCACCAGGTCGTCGATGATGTGCGGCGTGATGAGAATCAGCAGATCGCGCCGCTGCTCCTGCTCGGACGAGAACCCGAACAGCTTGCCAAGGATCGGCAGGTCTACAAGGAAGGGGATTCCGGACTTCGTCACCGTGACCTCCGTCACCGTGAGGCCGCCGATGACCGCCGTTTCACCGTCGTTGACCAGGATCTGATTGTCCGCCTGCTGCGTCTGGAAGGTGAAGCCGATGTCCACCGACGCGGGCTTCACGTTGGAGCGCTCGGCGTGCACTTCCATCAGCACCTGCCGGTTCGCCGTCACGTGCGGCGTCACCTTCAGGTTGATGCCGGTCTGCTCGAAGCGCACCGTGGCGCGCGGCACGGCGCCGGCGACGGCGCCCGCCGTACTCACGTCGATCACGCGGATCGGCACGCGGTCGCCGACCAGGATCTCCGCGGCCCGGTTGTCGAGCGTCGTGATCGTGGGCTCCGCCTGGACGTCGGCCAGCTCGACCCGCTGCAGCGCCTGCAGGAACGTCGTCAGGTCGAAGTTCCCGATCGCGGTCGAGAAGATCAGGTTCAGCGCCGGGTTCACCACCTCCTGCTCGGCGTTCCCGATGGCGGACAGCGAGTTCCCGCCCAGGTCCACGATGATGTCGGTGGGCGAGAAGTTGCTCTGGGGTACGAAGGCGTCCGGCACGCCGTCGCCGTTGGTATCGACGGCCTTCGCGGTCCGCGGGTCGGGCCGCTGCACCAGCTTGTTGAAGAACTGCGTCTGGGAGCCGAGGTCGTACTTCACGCCCAGCTCTTCCACGTCGGTGCGGTCGACGAAGATGATCTTCGCCTGGATCGACACCTGCGGCGTGCGGATGTCGAGCCCCTTGACGAACTCCTCGACCCGGTTGATGCGGCTCGAGATCTCGGTGATGACCAGCGCGTTGCTGGTGGAATCGGCCACCACGGCGCCCCGCTTGGTGAGGATCGACGCCACCGACGGCACCAGCGCCCCGGCCTTGGCGTAATTCACCCGCACCAGCCGCGTCTCCACCGGCACCGTCGAGTCGGCGCGCGCCAGGTCGCGCTTGTCGATGACCTGGATGATGCCGCCGTCCAGCACGTTGGCGGCGAGCCCCTGCGATTCGAGGACCGCGTTGAACGCGAGGTCCCACGGCTGGTTCTTGATCTCGGCCGAGACCTGGCCCTTCACGTCCTTGGACACGATGATGGTCCGGCCGCTGAACGCCGCGAAGCCCGCCACGACCTCCCGCAAGTCCGCATTGTCCCACGTGACCGTGATGCGCGCGGCCTGCGACTGCGCACTCTCCTTGGCGTGGGCCGCGAGGTACGCGTCGATGCTGGGCTCATCGCCGCTCTGCGCCGGCGTCGCGACCCGCGCCGCCTGCCCGCCGTGGGCGGCGGCCCCGGGCCTGCGCCCGGGGTCGGTGCTGACCCCGGACGCAGGTCCGGGGTTCGGAGCAAGGGCCGCGACGTCCCGGCTCGACCACGCTTCGAACGCCGTGCGCTCCGAGCCGATCTTCACCCGCACCTGACCATCGCGGCGCTCGATCTGGTAGTCCTTCAGCGCGTCGAGGTCGATCACCACCCGCACCACGCCCGGCCGGAACTGCGCGTACCGGATGTTCTTGATGCCGCCGCGGTTGGCGCCGTCGTACAGCACCGCGGGGGCGACGAGACGCGCGCCCTGCAGGTCCACGACGAGTCGCGCCGGACTGGCCAACGTGAAGTCCTGGATGTCGACGGCGCCGCGGAGATCGATCACGACTTCCACGCTGCCCGCCGCCGGGACCACGCTGACGGCCTTGACCTCGCCGTCCCGCGCCGGCGGTCCCGTCATCCCCGGGCTTACGCCCGGGGTCAGCACAAGCAGGAGCGGGACGAGAGCTGCGATGCGCTTCATGGTGTTACCTCCTGCTTGGCGAGCTGCAGGCTTTCCTGCCGCTCGAAGCCGAACTCCTGCACCGTAAACACGATTTCGCGCGGCCGGATCGTGGTGGCCTTGAGGCGCCCGATGATGTTGCCCGGCTTCACTCGATACACCTTGCTGTTCGTCACATCGCGCAGCACCGCGACGCTGCGCGCCGGATACCGCCCGTCGTAATAGATCCCGACGAGGCGCAGGTCGGACAGGAGCGGTCGGATGTCGCCCGACCGCAGCAGCGAGAGGAACGGGTCGCGCCCGCCGCCCTCGTAGGAGAAGACCTCGCGCACCAGCGCCGGCGCGGTCGCCGTCGCCACGCTGTCGGGCTTGGGCTTGGCGCTGTCGGATTTCGCCGCCGCCGCGGGCGTGCGCTTCGCTTGCGCGGCGAGCCCCGTTCGAACGAGCGGGGCGAGCGGACCCGCGACGAGCAACGCGACGACGCAGGGCGTGAATCGTGCGCTCACTGTCCGCCCCCCGCCCCCCCACCCTTCTTCGCCGGCGGGGGCGGCGGCGCCGCGGCCTTCACGAAGGTGCGGATCCCGAATTGCGCCTCGAGCAGCGCGCCCAGCGTATCGCCCAGCAGCTTCTGCGCCTGGCCCGCGGCCGCCTTGAGCACCACGTCCTGCGGGACGATGATGCGCGGCAGGCTCGCGATGTCGGACAGGAACTCGCCCAGCTGGTCGTAATGCCCGATGATCTCGAGCCGGTACCGGTAGGTGTCGAACGGCGGTCCCGCCTCGACCGGCTGGGGCTCGATCCGGCCGATCGTCACGCCGCGCACCTTGGCCTTGGTCGAGATGTCGTCGATCAGCGCCGGGACTTCGTTCTTTTCGGGCACCAGGCGGCGCATCACCGCGAGGAGCGCCGTGTACTCCTCGACCTTGCGCCGCAGGTCCTCCACGGTGCCGCTCGCGAGATCCGCCTTCGCCTGCGCGATGACGGCCTCCATGCTCCGGATCTCGGTCTGCACGGCCTCGATCTCCTGGCCCGTCGGCGTCGCCCAGTAGTTCCAGAAGGCGTACCCGAGCGCGAGCATGCCGATGGTGATGAGCAGCATCACCTGGCTCTGCCGGTCCTGCGGCAGCAAGGCCATGCGCTACCTCGCCGACTGGGTCAGGGGGACGGTCCGGATGTACACCGAGTCCGCCACGCGGAACCGGACCGCGACGTTGAAGGCGGTGACGGGGCGGTCGGCCTCGATGACCGTGGAGGTCGTCGCCGGGGTCACGTCGGTCAGCCAGGGCGACGCGGCGAGCTGGCGCAAGAACGTGGTGAACGCCTGGATGTCCACCGTGCTGCCCGTGATCCAGATCCGCACCTGCGGTCTCCCGATCGAGTCCGTGCCGCTCCCGGCGACCGGCAGGGCACCCGGTGAGCCCGGGGCGACATTGCCGCCCCCGGCCACGGAGATCCCCGTGAGCCAGGTGTAGGGCGGCAGGGCCTTGGTGATCTGGTCCAGCACGTGCGGCCAGATGTAGCGGTCGGCGTCGATTCCCCGAATGACCTGGATCTCGGCGACGAGCGAGTCGCGGATGCGCTCGGATTGGCGCTTCTGGGCGATCACCACGTCGAAGCGCCGCTTCTCCGCCTGCACCTCGACGCGCCGGTTCTGGAGCACCCGCAGCCGCGTGCTCTGCGTGATGAACCACAGCAGCCCGCCGCCGACGACGATCAACGACGTCACGCTCGCGACGAGCAGCCAGGGGTTCTTGATGCTGGCAAGCAGGCCCCGGAAGTCGGGCAGCGCGAGCTTGAAGCCCGCGCCGCCGGCCGCCGCCTTCTTCCCCTTCTTCCCGGGAAGGAGGTTTATTTCGATCATGCGGCGCGCCTCAGCGCCAGTCCCACCGACAGCATCAAGAGCGGCGCGATGTCATCCACCGCGACGGATTCGAACACCGAGTCGCGCACCTTGAGGCGCTGCACCGGGCTCGCGAGCTCCACGGGCACGCGCAGCCGGTTCGACAGCGCCTCGTTCAGACCCGGAACCCGCGCCCCGCCGCCGATCGTGTAGACCCGCCCCAGCCCCCCGGCGGAGCGCGAGGCCGTCGCGAGGAACGCCGCCGCCCGCTCCACCCCCACCGCGATCTCTTCGCCCCGAGCGTCCACGTACTGCGCCAGGTCGCCGCTCTGCGCCTGGCCCTGAATGACCCGCTCCGAGTCTTCCGCCGACAGCCCCTTCTCCCGCTGGAGGTCCTCCCGGAAGCGCCGCGTCCCCACCGACAAATCCCGCGTCAGCACCGGGACCCCGTCCTCCAGGATGTTCACATTGGTGACTTCGTGCCCGATGTTGACCAGTCCCACCACCCCCTGCATCGCGTCGGGGTGGTTCAGCTCGAACGCGTTGTGGATCGCGAACGCGTCCACGTCGATGATCGCCGCCTCGAGCCCCGCCTCCCCGAGGAGTGACGTCCGGCTGTCCACTAGCTCCCGTTTCGCGGCCACGAGCAGCACGTTCATCTGCAGCCCCTCGGCGTCGGGATCGAGGATCTGGAAGTCGAGCTCGACGTTCGCCATGTCGAACGGGACGTGCTGCTCGGCCTCCCACCGGATCACCTCCCGGGCGTCCCCTTCCTTCATCCGGTCCATCTGGATCTTCTTGACGATCACGTCCCGGCCGCCGACCGCCGTCACCACCGACCGCTGCTTGACGCCGGCCGTGGAAAACAGCCCCCGGATCGCCTCCGACACGAGCCCGGGGTCCATGACCTCACCCTCGACGATGGCATCGGCGGCGACCTCGGTTGTGGCAACCTTCACGAGCTCCGGCTCGCTGCCGGAATGGTCGATCACGGCCAGCTTGATGATGCCGGAACCGATATCCAGGCCCACCGAGGTTTTTTTGCCGCCCAGCAACCCGAAGAGGGCCATAAGTGCCTATGGGCTAAAGACAAGAAGGGGCGAGGGCAAACTACAGTAAGCCCCGCCCCTTATCCTGTCAAGCCTCGAACCTACTTGAGGCCGAACCAACAAGTACTTTGGTTATCGATAGTTAGGCCACTTTAGTAGAGCTGGATCCACCCCCGCGACCGCAACATGGTCCCCACGCCTGTCTTGTCTAACGCTTTGAGAATAGCACACTTAGAGTACAGGATGTTGGCGTTGCCGGTGATGGTGTTGGTCGTGTCGGAGAGCGCCACCGAATCCTGGACCATCATCGTGCCCCAGAAGTGGGCCGGGGTGCCGCCCCCACCCGACGTCCTGAGCTTGCCCTTGATGATGACCACACCGAAGAACTGGAACCCGCCCTGTACGCTCAGGCTGCCATCCACCAGCAGGACACCCTGACCTTCCTGGCCGCCGATGGCGGCGCTGGTACCGGTAATGTGAATGATCGGAAAATACTGACCGCACGGACCGGCGGGATCGCTCGGGCTTCCCCAGTTGGTGCGCACGCTCGTGTTGCACGTGCCGCCCGACAGCGCTGGCGCGATCGTCGTAGAGAAGTCCTGCGCCGGCATGGTGATAGTGGCCTGGTTGGCGAGTTGCGCGTAGGTCCTGTCCCCGAACACGGAAAACGAGCTATCCGCCAGGGTCGGGTCCTTGAGCACGGCCGGGGATCCGAGCACGGGCGGGGATCCGAGCGCGTTCGGGTGGCCGTTGATCGTGACCGTATTGTTGATCTGGGTGCGGACGCCGGCCCCGGCGCTATCGGTGGGGCCGCATCCGGTCCACCCGGTAGGGATCTGATCGTTGCCGTTGATGGTGGCGTTGCCGCCGAGCACGTTGGCGCCACCGGACGTCAGCGCGGCCGGCGGGCCGAGCGTCAGCGGCTTGACGCGGACCAGGAGCCCGAGCCGCTGGCTTGCGCCGCCGCCCCGGATGCGCCCGGCGAAGCTCATGTTGTCCTGCGCCGTGACGTCGACGAGGTACAGCTGGTCGTTGAGCTTGAAGAGCGTGCCGCTGTAGCTCCCTGTCTTGCTCGCCGACGGCTTCCTGTCGATGACCACCGAGCTCGTCGCTGGCGAGTCCGCAGGGAACGGATACAACGCAGCGTAGGCGGCGCTGTTCTTGTCCCAGTCGCGGATGATGTCGTAGACCCCCTCCTCCGCCACGCCGAACGCCGCCATTACGCGCCGCACGTTCTCGCTCACGCGCTGCTCCTGCATGGCCGCGAACAGCGCGCCGGCGATGAGCGCGCCCACGACCACGAGGGCGACGATCGCGATGGCCAGCGCGATGCCACGCTCGTTCTTCAGCACGTGCCTCATATCGGACTCCTTCTCGTCCAGGTCGATGAATCGAACGGCGGAGTCCGAAAGTGGCAAGTAGTGTGCCTGCTGGTTTCCAAAACAAGACGGGGCGGGGGCAACCTCACTGCGCCCCCGCCCCGAATCCATCAAGTCTAGATCGCCTTAGTACAGCTGGACCCACCCCCGCGACCGCATCATCGACCCGACGCCGGTCTTCGCTAACGCCTTGATGATAGCGCACTTAGAGTACAGGAGGTTGGCGCTGCCGGAGATATTGTTGGTCGTGTCCGAGAACTGCGCCGTGTCCTGGACCATGACCGTGCCCCAGAAGTGCGCCGGAGTGCTGCCACCGCCGGAGGTCTTGAGCGAGCCCTTGATGATCACGATGCCGAAAAACTGGAACCCGCCCTGGATGTTCAGGGAGCCGTCGACCAGCAGCACGCCTTGACCTTCCTGCCCGTTGATGATGGAACCGGTCCCCGTGATGTGGACGATCGGGAAGTAGTTTCCGCAGGCGCCGGTCGGAGTGCTCGGGCTCCCCCAGTTTGTCGGCACGGTCACGTCGCACGTCGTGCCTGAAACGGCCGGGCCGATCGAGTTCGAGAAGTTCTGCGCCGCCAGCGTGATATTGGCGGTGGCGGCCAGCTGGTCGTACGTCACGTCGCCGTAGTGGGTAAACGAGCTGTCCGCGAGCGTCGGGTCCTTGAGCACCGGCGGGTTTCCGATCAGGGTCGGGTGCCCACTGGTCGCGACGGTCCCGTCCGACTGCGTCCGGATGCCGGCCTTGGCGGAGTCGAGCGGTGGGCACCCCGCCCACCCCGTCGGCTGGTGGTCGTTCCCGTCGATGCTGGCACTCCCGACCACCACGTCGCTGCCGCCCGACGTGACGGCCGCCTGGGTATTGACCTGCAGGGGTCGGATCCGGGTGAGGAGCCCGAGCCGCTGGCTCGCGCCGCCGCCCCGGATGCGCCCGGCGAGGCTCATGGTATCCTGAGCGGTCATGTCGATCATGTACAGCTGGTCGTTGAGCTTGTACATCTCGCCGCTATAGCTCCCCGTCCTGCTCTTCGCGGTCTTCTTGCCGAACTGCACCGTGTCATGCGAGGGCGCGACCGCCGGGTACGGGTACAGGTTGGCGTACCGCGTCTTCGTGGTGGGGTCGCTCCAGCCGCGGATGATGTCGTAGACGCCTTCCTCCGCGACGCCGAACGACGCCTGGACCCGGCGCACGTTCTCGGCCACCCGCTGCTCCTGGGTGCCGGAGAAGAGGGCGCCGGCGATGAGGGCGCCCACGATCACGAGCGCGACGATCGCAATGGCGAGCGCCATGCCGCGCTCGTTCTTCAGGACCTGCTTCATAGACCGCTCCTTGAGGTTCACACGTAAGCCCGCTCGCCCGTCACCCGCACGGGCGGGGAGGCATCGAGCCCGGTCCGCACCGCGGGTTGTTCCGCAGCGCGACGCGGGTCACAATGCTGTCCACCTTGTACGCCTGCACGCCATTGGGTCCGCGGATTGGCGCGACCGTGCGGGCGCGCAACACGATCTGGATCTGCGCCACTTGGGAGGAGTCGGCGGTGACCGTCCCGACGCTGTCGTAGTAGGTAAACGTCACCCCGTTGGCGCCGATCAGCGGTCCGACCACGGGCTGGATCGTGCCGCCCTGCGCAGGGTTGCGCTGCCCCAGGTACCAGTTGCCGTCCGCGGCCTGGTAGGAGCGATATGCCACCTTGTCGAAGCCGCGTACCGGAGCGCCGTTCGAGATCGCGCCCGCGCGATTGAGCGTGGGATTGTTGATCCAGGTCGGTTGCAGCGTCAGCAGGTACGCCGGATGCGTCGCCACGTTGCTGTCGGCGCAGAATCCCGGATCGGGGTCCTTCTGGAGCTGGGCGGGGAGCCACTGGTCATCGTTCCGAGAGGTGGGATTGCCCTCCCAGTAGACCAGGATCGAATCGCCTTGCTTGAAGGTCTGGCGGTTGCCGTAGATCGGCGTCGTCCGAACCGCCAGCACGATCTGCCCGAGCCCCCCGCCCAGCGCCGGCGTCGCGCACACGAACGCGAGCTGGCGCATGGCACGAATCCGGAGCGAATCGGGACCCATCCCCTTGATGTCGCCGTCCGCCGCGTCCAGTTCGCGGAACTCGGCCGGCAGGATCGCGGCCGCCGCGCGGATGTTCTGCTGCAGGTCGATTGTCTGCGTCTGCGCCAGGTACACCCGCTGGTTGTTGACCAGGACCTTGTACACGGCGGCCGACACCAGGCCCAGCAGTACCAGCGCGATCATCAGTTCGATGAGGGTGAACCCTCGACGGGTTAGAAGAGACATGAGATCTGGGTCTCCGTGCTGTCGGTCCGCCACTGGCCGCGTGCGGTCGGGTACTTGCTGCGCACCACGATCTGCCAATGGTTCGCGCCCGTGGTGGCGAACCGCCACGTGAGCGAGTCCACCGGCGTCGACCCGCGCATCATCACCTCGCTGCCCCCGGCCTGCGACTTGCAGCCGGTGACGCGCAGCATCTCGAGCCGCCGCTGGGCGTACTGCGCCGCCACCGCCGAGCGCTGGCCCCGGCCGATCATCCGCGTCACCAGCGCCGCCGACGTGACGAGCGCCAGCAGGCCGATGGTGAGCACCAGAATCGCGACGATCACCTCGACGATCGTAAACCCCTCTTCGCGCTTCATTGCAGCACCACCTTACCGATCGGGTTGATCATCACCGAGTCCTTGTTGGCGGCGACGCTGCCCGTGAGCCGGACCACCGTATTCGACGGAAAGCCGTCCAGGCTGAGCCCGCGCGGATCGTATTGCACGGAGTCGCGCGAGGCGGTGAGCGTCACCCTGAACCGCGCCTTCAGATCCTGGACGCCCGAGACCGTATCCACCTTGGTCGGGCACGCCGTGGTCACCCACACCGCGTTCGTCGCCGCCGCAAAGTGCAGCGCGCTGCGACAGCCGCGCTGAATCGCCGCCGCCCGCGCCGTGCCCGCCATTGTGCCCACCGCGGCGCGCGCCGAGCGGAGGTTGGTCTTGTCGAGCGTCTGCCGGATTTTCGGAAAGCCGATCAGCGTGATGATCCCGATGATCGCCACCACGATGATCATTTCAATGGTCGTGAAGCCCAAGCGCCGCATGACGTCGCCTCCCGTCGTGATTCTCCCTCTCATACCTCGTGCCAGTAGTTAAGTTATTGTAGCATAGTATGTTATGCGTGATTGAGGTACTGCAAAATGATGCAGGCGTGCAAAGTACTGCACTAGTCGATGCCGTATCGGTCCATCTTGTAGAACAGGGTCCGGAGGCTCACGCCCAGCCGCTTGGCGGCCTCGCGGCGGTTGCCCGCGGCGGCCGCCAGGGCGGCGGTGATGGCCTGGCGCTCCGCGAGCTCGACGGCGTCACGGAGGGTGACCTCACCCCCTCGTTCCCCCTCTCCACGTTGTGGAGAGGGGGACAGGGGGCGAGGACCAACGAAATCCGCCGGCTCCAGGATCTCCTTGTCCGACAGCACCGCCGCCCGTTCGATGGCGTGCTCGAGCGAGCGCACGTTGCCCGGCCACGGCTGCTCGCGCAGCCACTCCAGCGCCGCTTCGCTCAAGACGACGCGGCGGCCGAGCCGGCCGGCCAGCCGGGCTGCAAAATGCCCCGCGAGGGGTGCGATGTCGGCACGCCGTTCGGACAACGGCCGCAGGTGAATCGCCACGACGTTCAGCCGGTCGAACAGATCGGGTCGGAACCGCCCCGCCGCCGCCTCTGCGGCGAGGTCCTTGGCGGTCGCCGCGAGCAGTCGGACATCCACGTGCCGCGTCTTCTGGTCCCCCACGCGGCGGATCTCATTCTCCTGCAGCACGCGCAACAGCTTCGCCTGGAGCGCGATCGGCAGCTCGCCGACCTCGTCCAGCAGCAGCGTACCGCCGTCGGCCTGCTCGAACAGCCCCGGGCGGTCCCCCGCCGCTCCGGTGAAGGCGCCCTTTACGTAGCCGAACAGCTCCGACTCGAGCAGCGTGTCGGGGATGGCGGCGCAGTTCACCGCCACGAACGGGCCGGCGGCGCGGGGACTGGCCCGATGGATCGCCTGGGCGACGACCTCCTTGCCGGTCCCGCGCTCGCCAGTGATCAGTACCGTGGTGGGATGTCCCGCCACGCGCGCCACCATATCGAGGGCCTCTCGCATCGCCGGGCTCTCGGCGATCAGGGCCCGGGCCGCGGGGCTGCTGTCCAACTGTGCTCTTAGTGTCGCGATGGTGTGACCGAGCCGCTCACGCTCCTCGGCCTTGCGAAGGGTGAGCACGACCTCGTCCGGGCGGAACGGCTTGGGCACATAGTCGTATGCGCCTTCTTTCATGGCGGCGAGCGCCGCTTCCTCGCCGCCGTAGGCGCTCATCATGATGACGAGGCCTGAGCCGCCGCGGCCCTTGTACCCGCGCAGGAACGCCAGCCCGTCCATGCCCGGCATCCGCACGTCGCACAGCACGACGTCGAACGATTCCCCCAGGGCGCGCTCGAGCGCTCGGGTCCCGTTGCCCTCGGACGCCACTTCGTACCCTGCGTCGGCGAGCAGTAACCCGAGCGATTGGCGGAGGCCGGGTTCATCGTCAACCACGAGTACGCGTGTCATGGGCAACGCGGAAGTTGGAACGTGGAACGCGGAACATCAGGAGAGACGTCGGTTCGCCTGTTCCGCGTTCCGAATTCCGCGTTCCGCGTTCCGCTTCGGTTCATTCCGCCTCCGGGAAGAACATCTTAAACGCCGCCCCTCCCTCCCGCGCCGTGTCCACCCACACCACCCCCCCCATGTCGTGCACGGCGCGGGCGACGATGGCGAGGCCGAGTCCCGTTCCCCGGCCCGGCTCCTTGGTGGTGTAGAACGGTTCGAAGATCTTCTCGCGGTCGTCGGGTGGCACGCCCGGTCCCGAATCCGCTACATACAGTAGCGTCCCCGGTTGACCCGCCCCGAAGTCGGTCCGCGCCGGCCGCCGCTCGGGGCGGCGCGGGAAGGTTGTGTCGGGCGGGTCGCCGGCCCGCCGGGGCACGGCCGGTCGCGGCTCGTACGCCCACGGCTGCGCGGCGACGATCACGAGCCCCCCGGGCGCGGCGTCTACCGCGTTCAGCACCAGGTTGACGATCGCTTGCTCCAGGAGATGGACCCGCCCGAGCATGCGGGGCACGTCGGGGGCGACCTCGAGGCTCGCACGCACGGCCTTCAGGGCTCCTTGCGCCTCGAGCAACCCGTAGGCGCTCCGCGCCACGGCGACGGCATCGAGTGGCGCGAGGTCCTCTTCCTGGGGTCGCGCGTAGTCGAGCAGCCCGCGCACGATGCGATCGATGCGCTCGAGCTCGCGGGTCACGCCGGCCACCACCTCGGGGTCGGCGCCGCGGCGGCGCAGCACTTCGATGTAGGTCCCGACGGCCCCCAGCGGATTCCCCACCTCGTGGGCGATCCCGGCCGCCAGCCGTCCGATGCTGGCGAGCTTCTCGGAGCGCACCAGCTGCCCCTGCGCGTCGAGCAGGTGATCGGTCATGCGGTTCAGGCGCTCGGCGAGGGTAGCGAAGTCGCGCGTCTCCTCGTCCGGCGCGCGGCGCCCCAGATCGCCGTCCGCCACGGCGTCCGCCGTCGCGACCACGCGCTCCAGGGGCCACAGGACCAGCCGGTTCACCAGATGGCGCCCGAACACGATAAACACGGCGACTTCCAGGGCGACCAGGAGCATGACCAGCAGGAACGTCCGCTCCGGGGCGAAACTGGTGGCGAGCAGCATGGTCGCCACGCCTACCAGCAGGGCGGCGGCGGCGAGGAACGATAGATAGAACAGCAGCTCGGTCCGGAGCGCGGGCTTGGCCGGCATGGCGCTGGAATAGGCATAAAAACGAAGCGGCGGGGAAGTCCCCGCCGCTCGTCGAATGCCACCGCAAGGTCGCCGCTTAGTTACAGGCGGGCGCGCCTTCCGTGGTCGCCGGAGTGAGCGCCGCCGTGTTCACGAAGATGGCGCACGTCACCAACGGCGTCTGCAGGTTGTTGTTCGTGATCGTGACGCTCCAACCGCCGTTACCGGCCGCGAGGCCGACGGTCCCGAGGTTGTTGCCGGTCGTCACGCAGAAGTTGACAGCGCCCGCGGTCGGCGGCGTGGTGCACGCGATCGTGGCACTGTACTTGACCGAGTCGGCGAAGTACGCCTCTTCGGCGGTCACCAGGTTCCGAAGGTCCGACTTCATCGAGGCGACGTACGCCTTCGCCTTGGTGTTGGCGAACTTCGGGATCGCGATGGCGGCCAAGATGCCGATGATCACCACCACGATCAGCAGCTCAATGAGTGTAAAACCCTTGCGGTTCATCTGACTGTACCCCCGTTGAAGTCCATCTCAGAAATCGTACGGCATTAAGCGGGAATGTCCCGCAAGCGGGATAAGCAAAGCGCGTGCCCTGGGTCGCGTAAGGCACTGTAAGGCGTTGTGTGGTAAGGCGTTGAGGAGGTGGAGGAGGTCCAACCGTCGCTCCGGTGTCTGGAGCTTAGTCCGGTGTTTTGCAAGGCGCCTCGCCGACCGCAACGACCACCGACGCACCCCCGGCGCCCTCTCGCAAGCGCGCTCACTGCGGGAGCCCCAGGCGGCCCGCGCGGGCCAACAGAGAATCGGCCGGCCTCGGGTAGCCGTGAGCCCGCGCCATCGTCGCCTCATAGCGATAGTAGCCGGCCGCGCAGGGGCCGGAGCAGAAGCGCTCGAGCCGGGCCAAGAGCGAATCGGCCGCTCGCGCGTCGCCCAGGGCGAACGCCGCCACGGACCCGATCGAGTAGACCCACGGGTCGCGGGGCATGATGCCGGCCGCGATGCGGACCGCGGCCAGGGCTTTGGCGGGCTCGCGCCGGTCGAGATACACCCCGGCCATGCGCACCGGACCCCCGTAGGAGTCCGGCGAGTCTTCGAGGATGCTTTGCGTGACGGCGTTATCGTCGCGCCACGTTGGGACTCGCAGGGCGGTGCGCACACCCCCGAGGAGACAGAGCACGGCCGCCACGAGTCGCAGCCGCTCCGACGGCAAGCGGGAGAGGGCGGCCGACGCCGCCAGCACCAGCCCGACCGACGGCAGGTAGAGCGTCCGCTCAGCCACGTAGAATCCCGCGGGATAGAGGAGGTTGGCCACCGGCAGGAAAGCCACCCCGATCCAGCCGAGCCCGAACGCCTCGAGCTTGCGCCCGCGCCTCCACGCGAGGAGCAGCAGCGCGGCCCACGTCAGGGCCCAGAGCAGCCCGAGGGCGAACCGGAAGTCGAGGGGCGACGTCACCGCGGTGCGCTCGTTCGGGGAATAGTCCACGCGCAGCGTGAGCGGGAAGACGAGCAGGCGCACGACATCCGCCAGCGCGGCGACCGCCGTGAGGCGCACCGTGAGCGGAGATTGGCCGATGAACATCGGCGCGACGCTCGCGTACCCGCCGAACGGCTGCCGCACCAGCGTGCGCACCGCGGCGTAGGCCGCCCCGACGACCACCCAGCCGACGAGCAGCGAGATCATGCGGCGCCGATCGGGCCTGTCGAGGCCGATCATCCACGCCCATACCACCAGGGCGGGTGCGACGGCGGCGTTTTCCTTGGAGAGCAAGCCGAAGGCGAGTGCCGCGGCGCTCCAGCCGGGATGCTGACGGGCCACGCCCGCGTACACGGCGAGCACGGTGAACAGCGTCGCCATGAGCTCCGAGCGGCCGACGACGTTCGCGACCGCTTCCACGTGCACCGGATGGACCGCGAACAACAACCCGGCGACGAGCGCGCCCGCCGTGTCCACCCAGCGCCGGGCGAGCGCCGCCACGGCCACCGCGGCCCCGGCGTGCCACAGGACGTTGACGGCGTGGAACCAGGCGGTCCCGTCCACGAGCGCATCGAGGGCGAACCCCGCGATCACCAGCGGCCGGTACATGTGGCCGCCGAGGTCCGGGGTCCAGTACGGAGCGGCGAACGCCCGCCACAGCCCCGACGGGTGGACGACGAGCGGGTTCAACGCGATGATCGGGACGTCGTCCAGGGCGAACCGATTCCAGAGGGCGCCGAGGTAGACGACCACGGCGCACAGCGCGACCGTCAGAAACATCCGCTTGGGAGTCATTTGGCGCGGGCGAGAAACGAGTCGGCGGCCGCCGGATACCCGCGGGTTCTTGCGATTGCGGCGGCCGTCCGGTAATACGACGTGCAGCGGGGGCACCCCGCCTCCAGACTATCGAGGATCGAGTCGGCCAGGGTCGCCTGCCCTGCGGCGAACGCCGCCTCGGCCCCCGCCGCGTACAACCAGCGCAGCTTGAGGTCGGTCAGCGCGGTGGCCTTACGAAACGATTCGAGTGCCCGGGCCGGCTGATGCTCCACGAGGTCCAGGACCACCATCTGGGCCGGACCGGCGAACGATCGAGGGGAATCCGCCACCTCGCTGAGCACAACGGTCCGTTGGTCGCGCCATACCGGGACGCGCACGGCGGTCCGGAGGCCCCCGGCCACGACGACCAGGCTCAGCACCCACGCGAGCCGGCGGGACTCGAGGCCCCGGAGCAGCGCCCCCGCTGCCCACGCGAGGCCGACCGATGGCAGGTAGAGCGCCCGTTCCGCGACAAGCACTCCGACTTGGACGGCAAGGTTCGATACCGGGAAGAACGCGATCGCGATCCAGCCGAGCCCGAACGCTTCGAGCCGGCGGCCGCGTCGCCAGGCGAGCCAGAGGAGCGCGGCCCACGCGGCGACGCACAGCAGCCCTAGCGCGAACCGGGGGTCGAGCGGAGTAGTGACGAGGGTGCGCTCGGCAGGCGAGTAATCGGCGCGCAGCATCAGCGGAAATACGAGCAGCCGCGCGACGTCGGCGAACGCCGCCACCGCCGTCAGCCGGACGGCAACGGGAGACGCGCCGAAGAACACCGGAGCGGCGCGGCCCACCAGCTCGTGGCCCAGCACGCTCGAACGCGCCACGACGTACACGGTGCCGAGCGCAGCCCAAGTCGCCACATACGCGACCATCCGCCGCCGCGAGGGCCGCGGCACCATCTCCATCATCCAACCCCAGGCGATGAGCGCGGGCGCGACCACCGCATTCTCCTTGCTCAGGAGGCCGGCGGCGAGCGCGGCCGCGCTCCACCACAGGCGATCGTGCGCCAGCGCCGCGTAGACAGAAAGGATCGCGAAGAGCGCGGCCATCAGCTCCGCGCGTCCCACGATGTTGGCAACGGCCTCGACGTGGACCGGGTGGACCGCGAACACCAGTCCGGCCGCGAGCGCCGCGAGGTCACCACTCCAGCGCCGCGCGAGCCACGCGACCGCGACGCTCGCTCCCGCGTGCCACGCGACGTTGACCGCGTGAAACCACCAGGCTGCCCCGCCAAGCTGCCAGTCAAAGGCGTAAGAAGCGAGCGCGAGCGGCCGATACATGCCGCCCCCGATTTCGCGGGGCCAGTACGGAGACGCGAACGCTCGCCAGACACCGCTCAAGCGGCGCACGAGCGCGTTGTACGCGACGATCTGGTTGTCATCCAGCGCGAACTGATTCCAGAGCGTGCCGAGATACACGAGCACCGCGACGACGGCCACGGCGCCGTATAGGCGCACACCCGACTGCCTAGAATCCACGGTTCACCCGGAACACCGTGCGGCCGCCACTCCATTGCTTGACCATCGTCAACCAGCCCGGATAGCTCCGGACGAGCGCGTTCAACTCGGGGACCGACTGGGATACGTAGCCGGAAATCATCACGTAGCTCGCGCCTTGGCGCTCCAGATAGGCGCGCTGCTCGGCCGGAGTCGGCGCGGTCACCTCGCGCCCGCGGTAGCCATAGATGTAGAACGGCACGCTCAGCCGGCCGGTGTTGAGCCAGATGAGGGGCTCGAAGTCGGCGGCGATCACCGCGTCCGCGGGGAGCGTCGCGAACCATGGGAGCATCTCGCCGGCGCTCGCCGAGACGTACGCGGGCGCGGCGCGCCAGGAGCGGGTCGCGAGCCCCCGTGCTTCGAGCTGCACGTACCCGAAGGCCACCGCCCCTGCTACGAGCGCGACGGGCACCCGGACCCGCTGGAGGGTCGAGGCCTGCCAGAGGCGCAGCACGGCCGCGAACCAGGCGAGACCCAGCCACGGAAGTACCGCCCAGACGAACCGGTCGACCGGGAAGGGCCACACGGCGAGAATGGCGAGGTAACAGAGCAACGTGAGCCCGACGCTCGACCGCCGGACCATCAAGGCCAGCCCGTACACCAGGATCGCAAGGGCGGCCACGGCGAATGCGTAGTACAGCGCGGCGGCCGGCAACCACGAGAGCGTCAGGTCGCCGAGCGGGCGTGGTAACTCACGCAGGCTGGGCCAGAAGACACCGAGGCCCGCCCCTTTCAGGACCTCGAAGTAGCTCCCGTAGTTCGTGGCCATCCCGGGATCGATCCCCCCGCGATGACGCGCCACCCACAGTCCCCAGCCGAGCGCCGCGACGAACACGGGCGCGCCGGCGAGCGCGGCGCGCTGCCACGGGGCGCGGCGGATGACCAGCAGGTGGAGGACGATCCCCACTCCCGCGGCGACCCCGATCGTTCGCGTGAGCAGGGCGAGCGCGGCGGCGACACCGGCCAGCGTCGCTCCCGTTTCGGGAGACCACCTGGACGGCGGTCGGTCCGCGAGAATAATCGCGAGGGCGAGGAGCACGCTGAAGAGCGGCTCGGAAAAGAGTACGCAGAGGCTCGTCAGCGTCGGGAGGGCGACGGCGGCCCCGGCCACGATCGCCGCGGGCAGCCAGCCGGGCGCTCCGGGGCCAAGCAACTCCACGCGGGTCGCGTACCAGGCAATGAGGCCCGCCGCGACGGCGCCGAGCCCGATGTTGAGCACCTTGGCCGCGAACACGGCCGCCGACAGCGGCAGCAGGCCGACGAAGGGGGCGAGGACGAGAGGATAGAGCGGGGGGAAGTGAACGGCCGCCGGGTAGCCGGGCAGGTGCGCATGCGCGTAGCCGAGGCCGTGGCTCAGCGCGTACGCGATGCCGACGTACAGCCCGTCGTCGTAGAACACCCCCGGCAGCATGTGGTTGAGCGTGAGGGCGCCGCCCGCGAGCGCCACGAGGCCCGCGGCGACGCCCGCGCAGCGGGCCGCAGCTTCGGCAGTCAACGGCTTCTCCACGATCGGCATCGCCATGGCCCTAGGGGTTGGGATCTAGTAAGGAACGATTGCCGCTGTGTCGTCTTCGCTCGCCCGCGGTCGGTATCGGTACCACGTACGGTCGGGGAAGCGCGCCCGTAGGACCTCATTGCGCGGTCCCAAGTCTCGAGCGAACACCACGGACCCGCCGAGGGCGCCGTCGGGATCGAAGCGCGCCAGGGCCAGGAACGGCGCGTACGGCGTGGTTCCACCCTCGTCCGCCGCGATCTCCCGTCGGCACGCGTCCGTCAGGACGGCGCCCTCCGCAAGCGAAATCGCCTCATCCGCCTGCAAGCCGCCGACCGGGTGCACCGCCGCGGCGGTACGGGTGGCGTGGAGCAGGCGGGCGTGTCGGACCGCGGTGTCGTCGGGGGCTCGCGTGTCTTCGGCATCGAGCGCGGTTTGGATCTGGCAGGCGTCGGCGCTGGACAGGAGGCGACCGGCTTCGCTCGGCGCCAGGCCGAAGGCGCGCAGCCGCGCCTCGAGGCGCGCGCGCCACGGCTCATGCACGAAGACCAACGCGCGACTCAGGCGTGCGGCTTCCACCTGCACCGCGATGTCGGTCTTCAACTTGGTCCGCCCCACGTGATAGTAGTACGCCCGCATCTGCACGCTCGAGACGCCGGTGGGAGTGAGCCAGGCGTAGCACAGGCACAGCGGGACGACGAGCAGCGTCGCGCGCCGTGGCACTCCCTGCGGAAGCGACTCGGCGACCAGCCCCGGTGCTCGGGCCCCGAAGATGATGAACGCGGGGACGGCCGTATAGAGGAACCGCGGCCCCGCGAAGAAGCTGTCCGCCGCCCAGTACAGACCGTACGCGCCGACCGTAGCGCCGATCAAGCCGAGGAGCAACAGGTCCCAGCGCGTGGGACGTCGCAGGGCGACCAGCGCGGCGAGGATCGGCACGAGCCCCGGCAGCGGCCACTCGAACAGGTAGCGGTCGAGGCGCATCAGGTTGGCCGACGTCAGGGTCAGCGCTCGCAGGGGCGTGTACGGCACGCCGAAGGGATCCACGTGAAAGCCCAGGCGCTGTCCGGGACCGTACAGCGCATCGTAGGCGAAGAGCAGGGGACGACCCGTGGTCCGGGCGTTGACGTACAGGAGGCAGGCCACCGGCAGCGCGCCCACGGCGAACTGCACCACCAGCGAGCGGGCGCGGCTCCGCTCGCGCCGCAGCACCGAGAGCTGAAACACACCGATCACGACGGCGACTACCGCCGCGTCGAGCGGCCGAATCGTCGCCATGCCGCCGACCCCCAGGCCGATCAGGGCCGCGGCGCCCAGCACGGCGCTCCCGCGTGGCGCCGTGGCCCACGTCGGGAGCGCTGCCAGCGCCAGCGTCGCCAGCGCGAGTGCGCCGACGTGGTTCATCTCGCTCGCCCCCATGATGAGGACGAACGGAGACAGCGCGAAGAGGAGCGCGCTCGCCCGCCCCGGCCCTTCGCCGAAGGCGGCCGCCGCGAACCGGTACAGCGCGCAGGCCGTGAAGGCGGTCAGGACCGGATTCACGAGCCAGGTGGCGTGCAGCGCCGCACCCACCGCGAGCAGCGCGGGACCACCGATCGGATACATCGAATACCAGCGCCCGGCCCGATCCAGCACCCCGGTGATGGAAAAGAACTCCGGGTGTGGCTCGCCCGCCGCGAAGAGGCGGCCTGCGAGGAGGACGTGGGCGTGAAAGCGCTGCGCCATCTCGTCCTGTGAAAAGGGCGCTCGTGCGAAGCAGTAAACGGCGAAGCTGCCGGTGAGCGCGAGGACCAGCAGCGCAAGGAAGGCTTGGAACGCGCGCGGTGACGGCCCGAGTACGACGGTGATCGATCTGGCGATCGAGCGGTCGACGCGCTCGCCGACGACGCGCCCGAGTCCGAGCGCAGCGAGGACGATGGCGGTGCCCGTGACGAGCCAGTCCTGCACGGCCGCGGACCACCAGGGGATGGACGCGCCGCCGCCGAGCAGCTTCGCGAGCGGGACGAGGCCGAGCGCCGCGAGCACGGCAGCGGCCGCGAGCGGCGGCAGGCGCCCGCCACCGTGCGGGCGGGCGTCGCCGGCGGTCACCGGCTCCGCCACTGGCCTCGCGGCGGGAACAGGTTGTGCCGCAGGATGTGAAACAGCGCCGCCAATCCGTCGCGCCAGGTGATCTTCTTGCCCTCGGCGTACGTCCGGCCGCTGTAAGAGATGGGCAGCTCCCAGATGCGCGCGCCCGCCTGCGCGAGCCGGGCCGTCAGCTCGACTTCGATCCCGAACCGCTCCGATCTGAGCGGCAGCCGCTTCAGGAGATCCGCCCGGACCAGCTTGTAGCAGGTCTCCATGTCGGTGAGGTTCAGATTCGTGAACATGTTGGAGAGGAGCGTGAGAAAGTTGTTGCCCACGGCGTGCCAGAAGAACAACACGCGGTGCGGGCCGCCCTGAAAGCGCGAGCCGTAGACCGCATCGGCGCGCCCCTCCTTGATGGGCGCGAGGAGGCGGGGCAGCTCCGCCGGGTCGTACTCGAGATCGGCGTCCTGGGCCACGATCACCCGGCCGGTGGCGGCGGCGATGCCGCTCCTGAGCGCCGCACCCTTGCCGCGGTTCGTCTCATGGTGAAGCACTTGCTGGACGAGCCCGGTGCCCACCAGGCGGTCGAGGATGGCGCCGGTGTCGTCGGTCGACGCATCGTCCACGGCGATCACCTCGAGCCGCAGCGGGACCTGCTGGAGCTGTCGCAGCACGGCTTCGATCGTCGCCGCCTCGTTGTACGCCGGCACGACGACCGACAGCAGGGTGTCGTCGGTCGACGGGAGGGGCGACATCAGGCCGGCACCTCCCCGATCGCGATGAGCGACTGGCCGATCCGCCAGGGAAGGAGCCGCTCCAGTCGGAACAGCGGCACCAGTGCTTCGTACCAGCGCAGCGCCCCCGTGGGAATGAGCCGGCGGCGCAGCACACGACCCGCGACCCACCATCCCGGCACACCGGCGAGGTTGAAATACTCGAGATGGCGGAGCCGGAAGCCGGCCGCCCCGAGCTTTTCCGACAGCTCGGCGGGGACGTAACGGCGGAAGTGTCCCAACGCCTCGTCCAGGGTGCCGTACAGCGCTCGCAGCGACGGCACGAGGAGCACGAGCCGCCCGCCGGGTTGCAGCAGGTCGTGCATCGCGCGCAGCGATGCACGGTCGTCCTCGATGTGCTCGAGGACGTTCAGGCAGACCACCGTGTCGAGCCGCTCGGCGACCAGCGCGGGGCTCACGGCGGGCAACCGCAGCTCGGCGACCGACACCTGCGACCGCCGCGCGAACCGCTCGCGCAGCCGGCCGAGGTAGTCGGGCTCGGTGTCGGTCAGCACGACGCGTTCGACACGGGTCTGGTCGACCAGGAACGCCGACATGTTGCCGATCCCGGCCCCGATCTCGAGCACCCGGCGCCCCACCCACGGGCGCAGCCGGTCGAACATCCAGCGGTTATAGCGGGGGGCCGCGGCCATGCGCTCCAGGGTCGCGGCGCCTGTCAGGTCGCGGCTGACAGGTGGGGTCACGCGCTGCTCACGACCGGCGCCGCACCGGCGTCAAAGCGAACTGGCCCGCCGTGAGGGTCGGATCGATTTCGATCCGCGGATCGGCCGGCTGCAACGAGTGGTCGCTCTCGTGCAGAACGTAGAGCACGTCGGGCCAGCGCACGTCACCGGGAACCAGGCGGACCGTGAGTCCTTCGATGGACTGTCGGAACGCGACCCAGTCGGGACGGGTCCGCCACCCCACGGAGAAGATGTGGTACAGGGCTTCATAGTTGTCGAGGACGATGTAGCGATGCCGCAGGGCGAGCCGGTCCGCGATGTGATAGTACCCGCCGATGGAGTACAGCCCCCGCCGGTATACCATGAAGCGCGTGCGCAGCCACGCGCCTTCGGGGACGCGGGCCGTGGTGAACAACGATTCGAGTTGTGCGAGGTTGCGGTTGACGATCCGCGCGTCGCGCACGATGAGGGCGCCGTGTACCGCGAGGGTGACGAACAGGACGCCGGCCGATGCGGCGAGTGCCCGGGGGCGCAGGGTGCCAAGCGCCTCCGTGACGGCAGGCAGGAGGGTGATGACGCCGAGGCAGCGGAGCCGGATCGCCACGAACCCGCCCTCGCCCACCTGCTCCGGCCCCACGACGGACAGGATCAGGAGGAGCAGCCCGAAGACCTCCGCCCCGGACACACACGCGAGCCCCTCCCGCTGCGCCGCGCGCAGCCGACGCGCCAGCGCGAACCACACCGCTGCCATGATCAGCACACCGGCCACCGCGTCGAGCGCGTGGACGCTCACCACGAAGTCGCCGATCACGAGGCCCCGCCCGCCGAGCCAGGCGTCGGCCGGCCGCAGCGCCCCGGTCCCCGTACCGCCGCTGCCCAGCTCCAGGAGCAACAGGACGAGGGCGGGCGCCGCCACCGCAACGTCCTGCCAGCGCCCGCGACGGCTGAGGGCCCGCCACGCGGGTACCGCGAGCGCGAGCCCCGCTCCCACGGCGAACGTCAGGAAGTGGGTCAAGTAGAGGCCGGCGAAGACCGCCTGCGCCAGGAGCCGGTTGCGCGGCGTCGGCTCCCGCTCGAGCACGAGCAGCAGTGCGGCGTAGAGCGCGAGTGACAGCGCGAAGTCGTAGAAGCCCATCCAAACGAACCACGTCTGCGCCAGCCACCCAGCGGCCGGCGCCAGCGCGACCAACGGCGCGCCTCCCTGCCCACCATGGGAGCGCACGAGCAGCGCAAGGAATCCGGCGAGCGTCGCGACGACGGCCAGCGTGAAGACCACCCGCTCGGCCGTCTCAAAGCCCACCACCCGCCCCAAGCCCATGAGCAGGAACTGCGCCGTCCGGTCGGGGCGCGTCCAGTCGCGGTCGAACTCCAGGTAGCGGGCGTACGGCGCCCGTTCGGACAAGACGGCGTCCGCCACGAGCGCGTTGTACACGTGGCTCGGGCCGTCGGTGGTCACCAGAACGGGGGAAGCCCAGACGGGGACGAGCGCCGCCGCGGCGACCACCGCCACGACGGCGACGCGAACGGGGCGCGAGTCGGCCCGCACCTAGCGCCCCGACCCGCCTTGATCGCCTTGATCCGACGCCGCGGCGGCCCCTCCCCCCTCGTACCGGCTCAGCTTGCGATACAGCGTGGAGGGATCGATACCGAGCACCTCGGCCGCGCGGGTCTTGTTGCCACCCTCGCTCTGGAGCACCCAGGTGATGTAGGCGCGCTCGATCACGTCGAGCGTGGGGTTCGCGTGCGGCCGCTCCGCGACCAGCGGCTCGGCGCGGCGCTCCGTCAGCTTGTCGGGCAGGGCCGCCAGGTCGATGGTCGTTGCCTTGCTGAGCACCACCGCCCGCTCGAGCGCGTTCTCGAGCTCGCGGACGTTGCCGGGCCAGTCGTACGCGAGCAGCGCGTCCTTCGCGTCCTGCGCGAGCGCCTTCGGCTGCTCCTCGCGCTCCTTCGCGATGCGACTCAGGAACTCCTCCCACAAGATCTGGATGTCGTCGCGCCGCTCGCGCAGCGGCGGCAGGTGGATGGCGATCACGTTCAGCCGGTAATAGAGGTCGGTGCGGAAGCGACCGCGCTTGATGTCGTCCTCCAAGTCGCGATTGGTGGCCGCCACGACGCGGACGTCTACCGGAATGGCCTCGGTGCCGCCCACCGGGATCGCTTCCCGCTCCTGCAGCACGCGCAGCAGCTTCACCTGGGTGGCGGGCGACATCTCGCCGATCTCGTCCAGGAAGAAGGTGCCGCCGCGCGCCGCGGCGAACAGGCCCTGCTTGTCCCGTACCGCGCCCGTGAACGAGCCCTTGACGTGCCCGAACAGCTCCGATTCGAGGAGGCTCTCCGGCAGCGCGCCGCAGTTGAGTGAAAAGAACCCACCCTCCGCGCGACCGGACAGCTCGTGGATGTAGCGCGCGATGACCTCCTTGCCGGTGCCCGACTCGCCCTGGATGAGCACCGTGCTCTCGGTCGGCGCCACCTGCTCGGCGAGCTTCAGGACCTCCTGGAACGTGCGGGATTTGCCCAGCGGCTTCACGAGCCCGGAGCGCTCGCGCCGCCGGATCTCCTGCTTGAGCTGCTTGTTCTCGGCCTTGAGGAGTCGCTGCTCCGCCGCGCGCCGGCAAATCGCGACCAGGTCGTCGTTCGAGAACGGCTTCTGGATGTAGTAGAACGCCCCCTGGTTCACCGCCTGGATCGCACTCTGGAGCGACGCCTGGGCGGTCATCAGGATGACGGGGGTCTCCGGGTCCTGGTCGCGCACCGCGGCGAGGATCTCGGTGCCCGAGACCCCCGGCATCTTGATGTCCGTGAGCACGATGTCGGGCGGGTCCCCCTTCAGCGCCTCGAGCCCGGCTTTCCCGCCCTGGGCGGTGGTGACATCGAACCCTTCCCCCTTCAACAGGATCCGGAGCACGTCCAGGATCCCCATCTCGTCGTCCACCACGAGAATCGACGGCTGGTTACTCATGCGGGCTCCTCCCATACCGCGAGTTCACTCGCGCCCCTCATGCTGCCTCCTCCTTTCTGCGGGCGGCGGGGAAATAGACGGTAAACGTGGTGCCCTGCCCCGGCGTGGAGTCCACGAGCACCAGGCCGCGGTGCGCGTCCACCGCGCGCTGCACGATGGCGAGGCCGAGGCCGGTACCGCCCACCCGACCCGTCACGAACGGCTCGAACAGGCGGGCACGCAGGCCCTCGGGGATGCCCGGGCCGTTGTCGCTCACGGCCAGGGAGACTGGGCTCTCGATGCCGGCGCCCCCCGGCAACTCGTGGGAGGCGGGCCGCCCGGTGCGCACCTCGACCCGCGCGCCCTTGCCGGTAGCCTGAACGGCGTTCAGCACCAGATTCGACACCACGCGATGCAACAGGTCCTCGTCGCCTTCCATCGGGGTCGCGTCGCCCGTGAGATCGATCACCGCGTCCTCGGGGCAGTCCGGGTGCTCGCGCACGAGGCGGATCGCGGCGGCCGCGACGGTGCGCAGGTCGAGCGGCCGGCACTCGGTGGCGCGCACGCGGGAGAAGTCGAGAAACTCCGAGAGCAGACGCGACAGCCGGTCGCTCTCGCGTACCACGAGCGACGTCAGGAACTTCTCGTCGGCGTTCACGCGTTTCGCGCGCCCCAGCTGCTCCACCGACGAGCGGATCGACGCGAGCGGGTTCTTGATCTCGTGTGCCAGGCTCGCCGACAGCTCCGCCACCGCCTCGAGCCGTTCCGCGCGCAGGTGGAGCTCCTCGAGCCGCTTCGAGTCCGAGATGTCGGTGAAGATCGCGGTGACCCGGGGCTCGCCCGCCGGCTCGACGTCCAGGGTCGTGGTCGTCACGCCGATCGGGAAGGTGCGATCGGGACGTCGCACCGTGGCTTCCACGCGCATCGCCCGCACGCCCCGCCGCGCCGTCGCCGTGATCGCGGCCCAGAACTCGGGGGCGATCTTCGCGAACTCCGGCATGATCGGGCGCCCCCGCCACTGACGCTCCTTGAACCCGAGGATCTGCTCCGCCGCCGGGTTGCAGTACAACAGGTGGCCCCCCTGATCGACCGTCACGATGCCCGTCGGGACGCTGCGCAGCACGTCCGCCGCTTCCAGTCGGGCCTGGCGCAGCTCTCCCGCCAGGGCCTCCCGCTCCGCCCCCATCACCGACACCCGGCTCGAGAAATAGGCGGTCACCGCCGCCACCGCGGCGAACACCAGCAGCTGCAGCCCGACCTGCGCGGTCATCGGCGTGGTGTGCCCGAAGAACACGTCCGCGAAGTAGACGATCCCGACCAGCGCCGTGATCAAGCCCGTGCTCGCCGGCGGCATCAGCACCGCCGTCACCGCGATCAGCGGCACGTACAGCGGCGTCAGGTCGCTCTGCGGACCGCCCGTGATGTGCACCACCGTAGTGATCAGCGCGACGTCGAACAGCGCCTGCCCGTACAGGAACGACCGGCCGGGCGGGCGACGCGAGATGTGGGTGTACCAGTAGGAGGCGATGGTCACCACGACTGCCGCGACCAGCAGGAACGACGTGACGAGCACGTCCAGGGGACCCGCGACCGCAAACTTGAGCGCCGCGGTCAGGTAGATCGCGATGGCGACGCACAGCCGTCCCGCGTACACCGACCGCAGCAGACTCTGCGGGGTCGGGAGGACCGAACCCCGCCGGTCACCCGTCAGCCAGGTCATGAGACAGCCGCAAGCCGAAAGTCGTAAGCCGTAAGGACGTCCCCTCTGAAGACAGGGTGCAAGCCGAAAGGCGTAAGCCCCAAGGGAACCGCAAGTTACACCCTCTGCGGCTTGCGGCTTGCGGCTTGGAACTATTGTTGACGGTGTGGCAAAGTGCAAGAGCACGAGCGCCGGCGGCGTTCCTGCGCCCCGAGTCGCTATTGTGTAGGGACATGCGGCGCGCGGTGTCTATCACGGTGTGGCTGATGGTCGGAGCGCTGGCGGCTCCCGGTCGCGCGGCGGGCCAGGCCGCGCTGACCCCGGCCGACTCTGCGATCCTCAATTCCCAACCCCTGAAACGCTTGGTGCTTGCTCCGTCGCTGCTGCGGCGTCTCAGTCTCTTGGCCGCCGGTCTCGACCGGGAAGTGGTGCTGTGCCTGCAGGGCACGGTCGTGGGAGACACGGCGCTGGTGAGGGAATTCACGATGCCGGACATCGTGCACTCGACCGTGGACGCCGTCACGCCGTTTCCCTGCCCGCCGACCGGCACGCTCGCCGTGTGGCACAACCATCCTTGGGTGGGGCCCGACTCGAGCTTCGGCGTGCGGACGCCGGAGGATCTCTGCTCGCTCAGCCAGCCGGACCTGCGGACGGTGGTGGCGGACTCGATTCCCTTCGCGGTGGTGAGCGTGGGTCGAGCGCCTCAGCCGGTCCTCTGCTGGTGGCGCCGCGTCCAGGCGGTGATCAACCGACACGTGAAGTTTCTGCCGCGGTTCCCGCGCCAGTGGGTCGAGCTCTCGGGTTTCGCGGGAGCGGCGTCGGGTCCCTAGGCGGGATCCGACCTCATTCGGGTGGCTGGACGATGATCTTGCCCCGGGCGCTCAGGCGGGTCAGCCGTGTCCGGCCACCCGCCCGCAGCCGCTCCGGGACACGGTTCGCGCGCAGCGCCGCAATCACGTCCGTGGACGTATGCTGCGCGAGCACCTCCTGCGTGATCAACAGCGCCGACGCACCCAGGGGCAGGCCGATCTGGAAGGTGTAGACGGGACTCGAGACTTCCCGCCGCACTTCGATCGGCGCCGGCTGCAGCTGTTCGCCCACCCATCCCAGCAGGTCGCGGATGGTCCGCTCGGTACCCACCGCGCCTGCGAGCGCCTTCCCTTGCGCGCGCGCGCCCTCCAGAGCCGCCCACCGGCTCGCGAAGCGGGCGATCGCATCCTGGACCGTGTCGTCGAGCGAGAGCCCGAATGGCATGGGGTCGTAGGCTTCGAAAAACTCGCTCACAATACCGAGCGTGAGCGGCAGGAGCTCTTCCATCCGCTGGCTCACCGCGCTCCACACCTCCGGGGCTTCGGCCACCAGCCGGGACAAGACGAACAGGCCGTAGGCCATGTGCCGATCTTCGTCGGCCTGTGAGTGCGTGAGACCCTCCCGGAAGCCGGGCATCGAGTCACCGCGTGCGAGGGCGGTCGAGAAGAGATGATAGCCCGCGTCGCCGAGCACCCCTTCGCCCACCAGGCTGTAGGTGACGAGCGCCTCGGCCTGGGCGGCCGGGGACGGATCGGCGAGGAGCCGGTGCATGGCGTCGGGGAGCCGCTCGGCGAAGAGACGTCGGAAGCTCGGCGTCTGATAGCGCTGGAGGTCTCCGGACTGACGGCAGATTTCGTCGAGCACGCGCCGGAAGAACTCGGTGTGCTTCGCTTCGTCCGCGAGGAAGGTGGTGAGGAACAACTGCTCCTCGAGGCGCGCTTCGCGCACCACGGCCATGATGAGCGGCAGGAGGTCGCGCGTCATGCTCTCTTCCGCGGCCTGGAACAGCACGGTGAGGCGCAGCAGCACGTCGCGCTCGGCGACACTGAAGCGAGCCCACTCCTCCATGTCGCGCCGCAGGTCGAGACTGCGCGGGTCCCAGGCACCGAGCCGCTTGGCTTCGTGGTACAGGCGCATCGGGACGGTGTCGTGGCGCAGCGTGCCCGTGCGCGCCGGCCTCGGCTCCCTCGCGTCGGCGGGGCTTAGGGGATCGGGGGCGATCATCTGCGGCGCTATTGCACCGCGTTCACCATGTCGAAGATCGGCAGGTACATGGCGATGACCATGCCGCCGACGATCACGCCCAGCACTACGATCATGATCGGCTCCATGAGGGAGAGCAGGGCGCTCACGGCGGCGTCCACCTCGTCGTCGTAGAAGTCGGCGATTTTCGAGAGCATCTCGTCCATGCCGCCGGTCTGCTCGCCCACGGAGATCATCGAGATCACCATCGGCGGGAACACCTTGGACTTGGCGAGCGGGGCCGCGATCGTCTCGCCACCGGCGATCGAGGCCCGCGACTCCATCACCGCGTTGTGAATCACCATGTTGCCCGCCGTGCGCGCCGTGATCTCGAGGCCGTCCAGGATCGACACGCCCGACGAGATCAGGGTGCCGAGGGTGCGGGTGAACCGCGACACAGCCGCCTTGCGGAGCACGTCGCCCAGCACGGGCGTCTTGAGCAGTAGCGTATCGATCTGGAGGCGCCCCGGCGCGGTCTTGTAATAGCTATTCAGGGCGAAGAGGGAGCCCGCGATGACACCGAGGATGAGCCACCAGTACTGCGTGAGCGTGTGGCTGGCGCCGATCACAATGCGCGTCGGCAACGGCAGCTGCAGGTTCACGGACGCGAACATGTTCTGGAAGGTCGGGATGACGAAGATGAGCAGCACCGCAATCGCGATGACCGCCACCGACAGGATGACGCACGGATAGATCATCGCGCCTTTGACCTTGCGCACGATCGCGTCGTTCTTCTCGAGGAACTCGGCGAGGCGGACCAGAATCGTGTCGAGGATACCGCCGGCCTCGCCCGCCGCGACCATGTTGACGTACAGATCGCTGAACGCCTTGGGATGCTTGCGCAGCGCGTCCGCGAGCGTCTGGCCGCTCTCCACGTCGTACACGACCTGCCGGGTCGTGTCGGCCAGGACCTTGTTCTCGGTCTGCTGCGCCAGGATGTCGAGCGCCTGCACCAGCGGCAGGCCCGCGTTGATCATGGTAGCGAACTGGCGGGTGAACACGACGACGTCGCGGGTCTTGACGCCGCCGCCGAACTTGAGGTTGAGTTTGAACTCCTTGGGCGCCGCGCGGACCTGCACCACGACCATGCGGTTCTTGCGCAGGTGCGCGATGACGTCGTCGCGCGTCGGCAGGTCGATCTTATCGTTGACGAGATCGCCTTTGAGCGTGCGGGCGGTGTACTGGAAGACCGGCATGACTCACTCCCTCCCGGGCGCCTAGCGACGCGCCGCCACCTTGGCGGCGCCGACGGCAGACTGTCCGCCGGACGGCAGCGGCTCCTTCTCGTCGAGCGGCGCCTCGCCGATCATCCGCAGGAAGTCGTTCGGCGTGGACGTCACCCGCAGGCATTCGTCCTTGCTGACCTCGCGGCCCACGTACAGCTGGTACAGCGCATCGTTGAGCGTCTGCATCCCGTGCTTCTTGCCCGCCTGCATCATCGACGGGATCTGCTCGATCTTCTCGTCCCGAATCAGCGCCCGGACCGCGGGCGTCATGATGAGGATCTCGCACGCCATCACCCGGCCGCGGCCCTTGGCTTTTTGCAGCAACGTCTGCGTGACGATGCCCTCCAGCACGAACGACAGCTGGGCGCGGACCTGGGCCTGCTGGTGCGACGGGAACACATCGATGATGCGGTTGATGCTCTCCATGGCGGAGTTGGTGTGCAGCGTGGCGAACGCGAGGTGGCCGGTCTCCGCGATCGTCAGCGCCGCCGAGATCGTCTCGAGATCGCGCATCTCGCCGACGAGCACGACGTCGGGGTCCTGCCGCAGCGCGTATTTCAGGGCGGACGCGAAGCTGTTGGTGTCGGTCCCGATCTCGCGCTGGTTCACGATGCAGCTCTGATGGCGGTGGATGAACTCGATCGGGTCCTCCACCGTGATGATGTGCCCCTTCAGCTCCTTGTTGATTTTGTCGATCATCGCCGCGAGCGTGGTGCTCTTGCCCGACCCCGTGGGCCCCGTCAAGAGCACCAGGCCGCGGGGCCGCTCGGCCAGCTTCGCCACCACCCCCGGCAGGCCCAGCTCCTCGAAGGTCCGCACGTTGAAGGGGATCTGCCGGATCACGAGCGACACGCACCCGCGCTGCTTGAAGCAGTTGCCGCGGAACCGCGCCAGGTTCTGGATCCCGAAGGAGAAATCCAGCTCGTTCTCGGTCTCGAACCGCTTCTTCTGGCTCTCGGTGAGCACCGAGTAGGCGATCGAGAGGGTGTCCTTGGGCGTGAGGACCGCGTCCGCCGACGAGTTCACGATGTCCCCGTCCACCCGCAGCTTGGGGCGCTCGCCCGCCACGATGTGCAGGTCCGACGCGTCCCGCTCGATCATCTCCTCGAGCAGGGTGCGGAGATTCACGGACTGCGAGCCGCCTGCGGTCATGCCGCTGTCTCCTTCACGACTTCTTCCAGGGTGGTGATGCCGCGCTTGACCTTCAGCATGCCGTCCATTCGGAGCGTGAGCATGCCGTCCTTCACGGCCTGCTCCCGCAGCTCCTCGGTCGATCCGCCCTTCAACACCATGCGCCGCGCCGCGCTGGTCATGGCCATGACCTCGTACAGCCCCTGCCGGCCCTTGTACCCCGAGCCGCTGCAGGTGTCGCAGCCCGCACCCTTGTAGAACGTCAGCTTCGCGGCTTCGGCCGGCGCGATCCCGAACGCGTGGATCTCCTCGGGGGTGTAGGTATGATCCTGCTTGCACTCGGAACACACCCGGCGCACCAGCCGTTGCGCCACGATCAGGTTGACCGCGCTCGCCACGTTGAACGGCTCGATCCCCATGTCGATCATGCGCGTCACGGTGGACGGCGCGTCGTTGGTGTGCAGCGTGGAGAGCACCAGGTGGCCCGTGAGGGCCGCCTTGATCGCGATCGAGCCGGTCTCGAGATCGCGGATCTCGCCCACCATGATGATGTTCGGGTCCTGTCGCAAGAACGCCTTCAACGCCGCGGCGAACGTCATCCCCACGTCGTTGCGCACCAGGACCTGATTGATTCCCATCAGATTGTACTCGACGGGATCCTCGGCGGTCATGATGTTCACGTCGATCTGGTTGATGCGCGACAGCGCCGAGTACAAGGTCGTCGTCTTGCCCGACCCCGTGGGGCCCGTCACCAGCACCATGCCGTACGGGTTCAGGATCGCCCGCAACAGCTCCGCCTCGGCCTTGGGCTCGAAGCCGAACTTCGTCAGATCGAGGGTCAGGTTGCCCTTGTCGAGAATCCGGAGCACGATCTTCTCGCCGAACAGCACCGGCAGCGTCGAGACGCGGTAGTCGATGACCTTGGCGCCGAACTTCAGCTTGATGCGGCCGTCCTGCGGCACCCGCCGCTCCGCGATGTTCAGCTGCGCCATGATCTTGATGCGCGACGTCAGCGCCGCGCGCATCTTGATGGGCGGCTTCATCACCTCGTGCAGCGCCCCGTCCACGCGATACCGCACGCGCATCTCGTGCTCGAACGGCTCGATGTGAATATCCGACGCGCCGCGCTTCACCGCGTCCGTGAGCAGCCCGTTGATCAGCTTCACCACCGGCGCGTCGTCGGCCAGGTCCTGCGCCTTGACGTCCTCGTCCGTCTGCTCCTCGACCACCTCGAGATCGTCCGCGGCCTCGATGTCCTTGAGCAGCGTCTGCAGCTGGGCATCGGACTGCTGGTAATACTTGTCGATCGCGTTCCGGAGCGTGTATTCGCCGGCGATCACCGGGAACACGTCGCATCGGGTGATGAACTTGATGTCCTCGATTGCCGTGACGTTGTTCGGGTCCGCGATCGCGACGGTGAGGGTCCGGCCCTCGCGCTTCAAGGGCAGGACGGTGTGCTTGATAGCGACGTCGGGAGGGAGCAGCTTGATGATCTTGGGGTCGACCTCGAAGCGCGACAGGTCGACCGCCGGCATGCGGTACTGCCGGGCCAGCATCTTGGAGATTTCGGTCTCCTCGACGAAGCCCAGCTTCACCAGGGTGTAGCCCAGACGCATCCCCGTGTTCTTCTGCTCGAGGAGTGCTTTTTTGAGCTGATCCTGGGTGATCAGCCCCTCCCGGAGGAGGATCTCACCCAGCTTGTCGGAGGTAGCTGCCGCGGTCGCCGTACGCAACTCGTTGAAAATGAACAGCATAACATACTTGGCGGCGAAGGGAAGTCAACCCCGGAGGGGAGGATGGTGGAGGTTGTGGAGGGCGGTGGAGGTTGGTGGAGGGTGCTCCATGACCTCCACCATCGTCCACCAACCTCCACTAACCTCCCCTTCATGGCATCGCCCCCGAAAACATGACGTAGGGTCGGAGCGCCTCAAGCAGCTTCGGACCCACCCCCGGGACACTGTCGAACCGCGCCAACCCGCCGAACGGACCGTGCTGCTCGCGCCACGCGACGATCCGCTGCGCGAACGCGGGCCCGATTCGCGGGAGACGCGTGATCTCCGTCACGTCGGCGCGGTCGAGGTCGACGCGCTCACCGGGGAGCAGCGGCCGCGCCAGCCGGGCGGCGGTCCGGGCGGTGGCGGCGAGCCCTCCGGGGGGCGTGTCCACGGACACCAGCCGCACGTCGCCGGGCGCCGCGGCTGTGGCGGGCGCGAGGGCCAGCCGGACGGCTGCTCCAGCGAGGGCCAAGAGTGAAAGCAGTAAAGCGGCCCGACGATCATCCATGACGGGAAACTGCCCGCTACGCGGTGCACTGCCGGCATCCGAATCGCGCGAGAGGGGGCAAGAGTACGCGAGGGAGACGCCCAGTCGCCGAGGCGCCAAGTGGATATGAGGAAAGAGCGCGGCCGCCTCGCCATCTATTGTCGCACGAGCGCGATCGCCACATCACCCACGACCTGAAGCGACGCGGCACTGACTTTGTCGATCGTATCGTCGGTGGTATGCCAGTACGGGTAGTCGAAGTCCACGACGTCGATCGCGTGGATGCCCGCCTGCTGCAGCGCGACGTGGTCGTCAGTCAGGGTGTGCCTCACGCCGGGGATGAACACGCGGCCGTAGCCCAGGTCGGCAGCGACTCGCCACACCCGGTCCACGACCTCAGGTGCCACCGCCTGCGAGTTGCCCTCGTAGTAGAACTGCTGGTCCTTGTCCGCGACCATGTCGAACAGCACGGCGAACAGCGGCTGGTAGCCGGGAGGCTGGTGGGCGGCGAAGTAGCGCGAGCCGATCAGCACGTCGTTCGAGTCGGTGGCGAAATTGCCGTAGTCCTCGCCGTCGACGAACAGCAGATCGACGCCGACGCTGGGCGGCTTCGCCTTGAGGACGTCGGCGACGCCGAGCAGGAGCGCCACGCCCGACGCGCCGTCGTTCGCCCCGGGGACCGGGAGGCGCTGCTGGGCCAGGTTGGCGGCCTGGTCGGCGTGGGGGCGGGTGTCCCAGTGCGCGAGGAACAGCACGCGCTCGGTGGCAGCGGGCCGGAATCGGGCGAGGAAGTTCCGCAGGCGCAGGGTCGCGCCCTGGCGCGTCACGTGCGTGAAGCTCTGGACGGCGACGGTGTCGGCGGTGGCGCGGAGGTGCTCGAGGATCCAATCGCCGGTGCGCTCGTGCGCCGGCGTCCCGGGCACCCGGGGGCCGAACTGCATCTGCTGCTCGAGGTATCCGAAGGCGCGCGCGGCGGCGAACTCGCGCGGGCGGCTCGCTCCGCCGCGCGCCGTGCACGCGAGGCCGAGCGCGAGACACGCGGCCGCGCGCCAGAGGGGGCTCTTTCGGATGGTCACAGGGTAGTGATGTCTTGTAGAGACTTGGACTTCCGAATATAATGGCGCCACTGATCGTGCGCACCATCAGCCGCTATCTCCTGCGCCAGCACGTCGCGCCGCTCGGCTTCGCGCTGGCGGCGCTCACGTCGCTGATGCTCATCCAGCAAGTCGCCAAGCAGCTCTCCAGTCTGCTGGGCAAGGGGCTGCCCGCGGCCGTGATCGCCGAAGTGTTCGTACTGTCGCTCCCGTTCATCGTGGCCGTGACGCTGCCGATGGCGGTGCTGGTCGCGGTGCTGCACGTGTTCACTCGACTCGCGAGCGACAACGAGATCACGGCGCTGCAGGCGGGCGGGGTGAGCGTCACCCGGCTGGTCGCGCCGGTGCTCGCGGGTGCGGCCGGCGTGGCGCTGTTGTCATTTCTGTGGAACGATCAGCTGCTCCCCCGCACCAACCACCAGCTCCGCACCCTGCAGGTGGATATCGCCCGGAAGAAGCCGTCGCTGACGCTCAAGGAGCAGGTGATCAACGAGGTCGTGCCGGGACAGTCCTTCCTGCGCGCCTCGCGCATCGACGGCAATACGAACAAGCTCAAGGACGTGACGCTCTACGACCTGAGCGACGCCGAGCGCCGCCGCATCATCAGGGCGGACAGCGGGCGAATGGCCTACTCCGCGGGCGGGCGCGACCTGTTCCTGACCCTGGTGGACGGCGACATCGAGGAAGTGAACCGGACGGACCCGGTCCAGTTCAACCGCACGTTCTATCGGATCAACCGCATGCGGGTGTCGGGGGTGGGGAACACCTTTACCCAGACGGGCCACGACACCTACAAGAGCGACCGCGAGATGTCGACGTGCGAGATGCGCCAGGCGGCGAGGGCGGCGGGGCGCGACGCCGACCGCGCGGCCGCAGACGGGCGACTGGTGATCGAGAACGACCTGCGGCGCCTCGTGGGGCTCGCGCCCGTCGCGGCGACGCCTGCGCCGTACGTCCCCGACACCGCACCACCCGATCCGTACTGCCGGGCGCTGCGACGGCTCGGCGCTTGGCTCCTGCCACGGGAGGCCGAGGCTCAGACGCCGCGGTCCCCGCCCCCGACCCCCCCTCCGCCCCCGCTCGCCAGCTCCGTGTCCCCGCTGCTCGTCACGCCGGGAGCGGGGAGCGGCGAGGAGCAACGCGTGCGCGACGCCCGCACGCGCGCGGCGACCTACGAAGTCGAGATCCAGAAGAAGTACGCCATCGCGGCCGCGTGCCTGGTCTTCGCGCTGGTGGGCGTCCCCGTGGCGCTGCGCTTCCAGCGTGGTGGGGTGGGACTCGTCATCGGCATGAGCGTCGGCGTCTTCACGGTGTACTACGTCGGGCTGATCGCCGGCGAGGAGCTCGGCGACCGCCTGTTCGTGTCGCCCTTCCTCGCGATGTGGACGCCCAATCTCATTTTCGCGACCGCCGGCCTGTTCGGCCTGTGGCGCATCCGCAAGCCCGGTAATGCTCCCCACGGCGGGGACTGGAGCGACGTCGTCGAGACGGCGGTGCGCCTGCTGCACTGGCCGGGCGCGCTGCTCCTGCCCCGGTGGCGCGGCGCTCCGTGACGACGCTCGATCGCTACGTGTCGCGCGAGTGGATCAAGGTGTTCCTGCTCGCAGCCCTGGGGTTTCCCTTCCTCGTGATGGTCATCGACCTGACCGACAAGCTCGACACGTACCTCGGCCGCGGCATCTCGAAAGGGCGCGTGGCCTACTCGTATCTGTTCTTCCTTCCGGAGACCATCTCGCTGGTGCTGCCGGTGGCGGTGCTGTTCGCGGTGGTGTTCACGGTGGGCGCCCTGGGTCGCCACTCGGAGCTGACGGCGGCGAAGGCCTCGGGGATCTCGTTCCACCGGCTGGTGCGGCCGCTGCTCGTCGCGTCGCTCGCGGCGGTGCTCCTGGACCTGGGGCTCACGGAGCTCGCTCCGGGCGCCTCGGCCCACCGTGCCGAGCTGCTCGGCGAGAAAACTGCCCGCCCGACCGGCTCGCGCTTCTCGCCTTTCGTCTATCGGGCGGACAGCGGGTGGGTGTACTCGATCCGCTCGCTCGAGCTGAGGCCGAGCGGGGCGGAGATGCGGGATCCGATCATGGAGCGCGACGGCACGGGGGAGGACTACCCGACGATCCTGGTCGCGGCGCAACGCGCGACGTACGACACGGCGCGGACGACGCGCGGCTGGACCCTCGCCAAGGGCGCGGTCCGCTATCTGGTCGGCCCGGGTCGCGAGACGACGTTCAACTTCGACTCGCTCCGGATCACCACGCTGCGCGAGACGCCCACCGCCCTGCTCGCCGAGCCCAAGGCGCCGGACGAGATGCGCTACGCGGAGCTGGGGCGCTACGTCGACGCGCTGTCCCGCTCCGGCTCGGACACGAAGAAGCTGCGCGTGGAGCGGGCCCTGAAGCTGGCGGTGCCGTTCGCGTGCATCATCATCGCGCTGTTCGGCGCGCCGCTCGCGATCTCCACGCCGCGGACCGGCATGGCCTGGGGCGTGGCGGTGTGCCTGGCGACGACGTTCGTGGACCTCCTGATGTTCCAGCTGTCGAAGGCCGTGGGCGCGGGCGGCGCCCTGCCGCCGCCGGTCGCGGCATGGATGCCCAACCTGCTGTTCGGGGCGGCGGGCGTGTGGCTCCTTAGGAAAGCGCCGACGTGACAGGAACCCGGCTCGGTCCTACCAGTTGAGCATATAGCGCACGCCCAGCTGCATGCGCCAGACGCCGAGGATCGCCGGCTGCTGGGCTGTACTCACGACCTTCTGAAAGGAATGAGTGATCAACTGACCGCCCACGGTCGCCAGGGTGTACGTCGGGGCGCCATTGGCGTCCACGCTGAAGAATCTCAGCGGTTGGGTCGTGACAAAGTCCTGGGAGACGCCCCAGTCGTGGTCGAGCAGGTTGGTGACGTTCAGGATGTCGAGCCGGATCTGGAGCCGGTTGGGACGGCCCGCGATGCGCGTGCCCACGTCCTGCGAGATACTCATGTCGGCCCGATACACCATTGGCAGGAAGACGGCATTGCGCTCCGCGTATCCGCCGCGGCGCGAAGTCAGATACGCGTCCCGGTTTATGAAGGCTTCCCACGCAGTCGCCTGCTGGGCCGGCGTATAGACGGTACATGCGGGACACGTACCAACCGTGAGTGTTGTAAAGTTCATCTCGCTCGTGTTGCGCGGCACGTAGATCAGGTCGTTGCCCGAGGCGCCATCGTTGTTCATGTCGCCCGAGACCGTGTAGCTGCCGCTGCCGGCGCTGCGCCCGTCGAAGTACACGCTCACGCTCGTCGGGCTGCCGGCGAAGAATTCGTGGGTGTAGCTCACCGCCCCGAACACCCGGGGGCCCGGCGAGAACTGCGAGTATGCCGCCACCGGATTGTTCGGGTCGAGGGAGATCGCGTTGCCGGTCCACGAGCCCGACGCGATAGAGCCCGCGTCCACCGTGTTCTTACTCACGCCGTAGCTGTACCCCAGCTTCGCAAACCAGCCGCTCTGGAACGCCCGCTCGACCGAAAACGCGACGTTCCAGGAGTACCCTTTGCCCTCGTTCGTGAGCACGGTCGCGTCGCTGACGTTCCCGTAGATCCGGTTCGACGTCCAGCGCGGGCGCCTGTCGGGACCGCCGAACAACATCTGGGCCGCGGGGAGGTTGGCGTTGATGTAGGCGATCCCGTTCACGTCCTTGGAATAGAGGAACTCGGCGGTGCCGGTCAGCCCCCAGGGCAGCCGCTGGTCGATCGCGATGTTGCTGCGCCACAGCTGCGGGAACTTGAAGTTCGAGTCGGTGAGCGCGAGCTGGAAGTTTGCCGCAGGCCCGCCCGTGACCGAGGTGGGCTTGTAGTGATCGGGATCGGGGTTGAAGGGGTAGGCAGTCGTGTTGGTCGCCCGGATGAAGCCGGTGAGCACCCCGGTGTTGCCGACCTGGTTCGAGATCCACACGTACGCGGGCCGGCCGGTGAAGATGCCGGTGCCGCCGCGGATCTGGGTCTTCTGCTCGCCCTGCACGTCGTAGTTGAAGCCGAGGCGCGGTGAGATCAGCAGGTTGACCCCGGGGAGGCTGCCGCTGTTGTAGTGTACCGGCGCGCCGCTCGCGTCGCGGAACGTCATGGTGTCCGCCACCGGATTGTCGTACGCGGTGTTCTTGAACTTGGGGGCGTCGATTCGCAACCCGCCGGTCAGCGTCAGGTGGGGGATCGGCCGCCAGACGTCCTGCGCGTAGACGCCGGCGTACAGCACGTCCAGCGGCTGGACTGGTTCGGTCTGTCCGGAGATGTTCGAGTAACGCACCTCGAACTTGTTCAGGGTCACCGGCGACACCATGCGGGTCGGATTGGCCAGGTAGTCGTCGGCGTCGGTGTAGAAGTCCGACAGCGAGTTGTACACGTAAACGCTCTGTGCGCCCGGGAAGAACACGTTCGTGGAGTGATACTTTTCGACGCTCACCCCGAACGTCAATGAGTGGTTCGGCAAATAGATCGTGTAGTTGTCCTGCAGCTGGGTGCTGTGATAGCGCAGCTGGTTGTCCGGCGTGAACGGCTCAAACCCGAACGACGTATAGGCCGTGGTGCCCTGGAGAATGTCCACCAGAGGGAACCACGGCGGGCTGATCTTCTGCCGGCTCTCGTCGCTCGACGTGTAGCCGGCGATCAGGTTGTTGGACATCCTGTTGCCGATCGACGCGTTCCACTCGCCCACGATGGAGCGGATGTTCTCCAGAATGCCATAGTTCGAGTTCGCGAAGTTCAGCGAATTCAAGTTGCTCCGCCGGTTCGGCACCCCCAGCGAGCCGGAGTTAGACTCGAGGATGTCGGAGCTCGAGTTCAGCAGGTTGTACCGCAGGCTCAGCTTGTTGCGGTCGTTCAGGTTGTAGTCGAGCCGCGCGAGGAAGCGCGTCGACGGAACCTGGAAGTCGTAGCCCTGGTACGGGCCGGTGACGTAGTTGAAGTTGGTCTTGAGGTAGCTGCTCAGGGCGTCCAGGTCGGAGGCGAGAACGCGCGTGACGTTGCCGCCGGAGGTCTGGGTCCCGTCATTGGCCAGGAACGTCGTGCCCGGCTGGGTTTGGCGGTCGTCTTCGAAGCTGCCGAAGAAGAACAGACGGTTGCGCACGATCGGTCCGCCCAGCGCGACGCCGATGTCGTGGTACTTGAACGTGCCGGGATTGAACGTGTTCGGACCCGCTTCGGTGCCGACGAAGTTGTCGTTGCGAAAATTGTAGAACATTGAACCACTGAAGTCGTTCGTTCCGCTCTTCGTGACCATGTTGATGCCGGCGCCCACGAAATTGCCCTGACGCACGTCGTACGGCGCCACGTTGACCTGGAGCTGCTCCAGGGCGTCGAGGGAAATGGGCGTCACACCGGTGCGGTCGCCGGGCTGCCCGGCGAGCCCGAACGAGTTGTTGAAGTACGAGCCGTCGATGGTCATGTTGTTGAAGCGATTGTCCTGGCCGGCGAACGAAAACCCGAAAGACATCGGACTGTACTGGGGCGTGAGCCGCAGGAGGTCCTCGACCCGACGGGTGATGGTCGGCAAGTGGCCAATCTGCGCGGTGGAAATGGTCGTTGCGGCCCCCGTCCGCTCGGAGCTGAACACAGAGCTGGTCGTGGCGGTGACGGTGACCGGCTCCAGCTCCACGCTCGCCCGCCCCAGCGCGAACCGCAGATCGGTCGTCACACCCAACGTCAGGCTGATCTGGTCCTGCACCTCCCGCCGATAGCCCACCAGGGCCACCGTCACGCGATACGGTCCGCCGACGCGCATGCCGGGGATGGTAAACCTCCCGTCCGCCCGCGTAACCGCGGCGTACGCCGTTCCGGATGGCCCGTGCACCGCGACCACGCGTCCCCCTTCAAGCGGCCCACCGGACGAGTCGGTCACGACGCCGGCGATCGCCGCCGTCGTTACCCCCTGGGCGTCGAGTGCCGTCGCGCCCGCGAAGACGACCGTGGCGAACACACCACACGACCAGACAAAGCGTTTCATCAGAGCGAGCTCCGAGGGATGACTGAAGGGAATGGTGTTTGGGCGGGTCAAACATGGCCGCCCCCGGGGAGGTCGTCAATCCGCGCCAGAGTCACCTTCGCGTCACGTGGGCCGGCGCTCCGCTCGTCTCCCGCGAATCCACCGGTAGTAGACCGGCACGCCCAGCAGGATGATCAGGAAGGCGAACCCCGTCTCCCGCGGGTGCGCCCAGAGCGCGTTCCCGAGTATGAGGAAGCTCGCGAGCACGAACAAGAGCGGGACCAGGGGATAGCCGAGCACCCGCACCGGCCGCGGTACGTCGGGGCGTCGCCGGCGCAGCACGAACACCGCCGCCGCCGCGAGCGCATAGAACGGGAAGATCGCCACCACGAATTGGTCGGCGAGCTGCTCGAACGTGCGGATCAACACGAAGCCGATCCCCAGGCACGCGGTGAGCACGATCGCCGCCGACGGCGTCTGGTACTGCGGGTGGACCTTCGCGATGGCCCGAAAGAACAGCCCGTCGTCCGCCATGGCGAAGAAGATGCGGGGCGCCGTGAGAATCGACCCCACCAACGTACTGAAGGTCGCGAGCATCACCACGACCGTCACCGCGCCGACGCCGATCCGGCCCAGCACCGCCTGCGCGGCGTCGGCCGCGACCAGCGGGGACCGGGCCATTTGGCCGAGCGGCAACAGATAGAGGTACGCCGCGTTGACGAGCAGGTAGATCGCGATGATGGCCACGGTGCCCACGACCAGCGCCCGCGGGAGATTGCGCTCGGGATCGCGCACTTCCCCGCCGACGAACGACAGATCGCCCCACCCGTCGTAGGCCCACAGCACCGAGACCAGCGCGAGCCCGAACAGCGCCGGCGTGACCGGCCCCACCGCGGCGGTGAAATGTCCCGGGTCGCCGTGCCCCACGAGCACTGCCAGCAGCACGAGCAGCAGCAGCGCGCCGTACTTCGCTCCGGTGGTGAGATTCAACACCAACGCGCTCCAGCGCACCCCGTAGTAATTGAGAGCCGCGGTGACCGCGACGGCCGCCGCAGCGACGTAGTGCACCAATCCCGCATTCTCGGGTAAGGCCGGGTCCCGGCCGATCGAGCGCAGCAGGTACTCGGCAAACGGCGTGGCAATCGCGCCCAGCGCGGACGCCCGGATCAGCACCAGCTCGGTCCACCCGAACAGGAACGCCGGCAACCGGCCGAAGCCCTCGCGGATGTACACGTACACGCCGCCCGAACGCGGGAACAGCGCCGCGAGCTCCGCGTAGGTCAGCGCGCCGCACAGCGCGAGCAGGCCGCCCAGCACCCACACGCCGAACATGGGGAGCGGCGCCGGCACACGCTCGGCGATGACGGCGGGGGTGCGGAAGATGCCGCCGCCGATGGTCGAGCCGACCAGCACGGCGACTGCGCTCCAGAACCCGAGCCGGCGCGGCAGCCGGTCGCCCCAGCGGTCCGCAAGGGGAGCGGCGGAGGAGGGAGACATGAGAGGCCGAATATACAGCGCGTCGGCCCCTTCGAGCGGGGTGACGGACTACTGCGCTATGGAAGCTGACGCCGTAGGATCCTGGGGCGGATGCCGCCGGCGCTGCGCAACGGACCGGGCGATCTCCGACAGCCAGGCGAACGCGCTCCCGGCGCCGGGATTGAAATCCTTCGCGGCACGCCACGCATGTTCGAACGTCTCCACCACCACCCGCTCGGCCGCCGCGGCATCGACGAGCAAACTATAGACTTGAGCGTACAGCGAGAGACGGTGGCGCTCGGAAAACTCCTCGTGTGCGCCGCGGTCACCTGCAGCCATGCGCTCCACGAGTCGAATGTCAGGCGTCGGCCGACGAGTCATTCGGAACCTCGGCAAAGGACGTCCGCACGATTAGTGGTTGACGAGCTACGGCGACCGCGGGACTCGACGCCCGCGCGCCTCGGCGTCGAGGCGGGCAGCCCAGCCGGCAACGTAGAGCGCCTGGCGCTCCCAGGTGCCGGGGAAATGCTCCTCGACTGCCCCATCACCGTCCGCAGCGTAGATCGCATAATGCTGGCCCTGGTGCCGATCGAACTGGAAGAAACAATGACCCCCATCCCGGATGTACTCGAGCCTGGCTACTTCCGTGCCTCTGCTCTTCCGGCTGTGCACGACGCTCCAGCGAAAATCGCCGACGTTCAAGTCCGTCGTCGTCTTGATCAGCGCCAGCACTTCGGCTCGCTGCGAGGCCCACAGGACTGCCTGCTTCATCCGCTACCGCTCAGTTTGTGCAGTTTGATATGTGTACGTCACGGGGCGGCCCGCTGTCAAGTGACGCGCGATACGACCCGCCCGGCCACACACCGACGTCGCTCGCTCCCCCGCCCTACATTTCCGCACCCATGACGCGACGCTTCACGCGCCTCGCCCGGACCGCGGCGATCTTCACCTACCTGCTCATCATCCTCGGCGCCATCGTCCGGATCACCGGATCGGGCCTGGGCTGCGGCGAGCACTGGCCCCTCTGCAACGGCAAGCTGCTCCCACCCCTCGACCTCCCGACGATGATCGAGTACGGGCACCGGCTGGCCGCGGCAGCGGTGAGCGGGTTGGTGACGGCCCTCGCAGTGTACGGCTGGTGGCTGAGGCACCGCCCTCCACCGCCCTCCACCGCCCTCCACCGCCCCGGGGTGGCGGCGTACGTCGCGCTGATGTTGCTCGTCCTTCAGGTGGGGTTGGGAGCCGTGACCGTGAAGCTCAGCCTGCCGCCGTGGACCGTGATCCTGCACCTTGGGACGGCGATGCTCCTGCTCGCGACATTGCTCGTAGCCGCGCGCCCGGCGAACCTGACCCCGGGCGCAAGCCCGGGGATCACTGAGCCTCCGATCACCCCGGGCTCGCGCCCGGGGTTAGTGGGGATCGTAGCGGTCGTTCTGGGCTTCGCGACCGTCCTCTTGGGCGCGCTCACGGCCAACTTGGGCGCGGCGAGCGCGTGCGTGGGATTCCCGCTCTGCAACGGCCAGGTCATCCCGGCGGGGAACGAGCTCCAGGTCGTCCACTGGGTCCACCGGCTGCTCGCCTACACGCTGTTCGGATGCGTCCTGTGGTGGGCGGTGAGCACGAAACGGCGTGGTGCGTGGTACGTGGCTGGTCTCGTCACCTTGCAGGTCGCGGTTGCGGCGGGGATGGTGCTGCTCGCGCTTCCACCACCGCTCCAGGCCGCCCACGTGGCGGTGGGCACGGCGGTGTGGGCCGGACTGGTGCTGGCGGTGCTCTAACCGTCCGCCTGTCCCGCCGTCCGCCCGTCAGACCAAGATCAGCTCGTCCTGCGGGCGCGAGGGATTCACCTCGGGACCCGCCGTGTCGATGTACACGTTGATCTCGCTGCGCATCCCGAAACGTCCCGGAAGGTAGACACCCGGCTCGATCGAGAAGCCGACGCCGGGCACGAGGGCCCGCGCGTCCTCGGTCTCGAAGTTGTCGATGTGCGGCCCGGAGCCGTGCAGGTCGCGATCGATCGAATGGCCCGTGCGATGCACGAAGTATTCGGCGAGCCCCGCGTCGCGGATCACGGCGCGCGCGGCGTCGTCCACCTGCGCTCCTGTCATGGCGCCGTCCGGCCCCCAGCGCTCCTGCAGGAGGCGGACGGCGGCGTCGCGCGCGGCCTTCACCGCCTGCCACACCCGACGCACGTCCATGTCGGGCGACCGGCCCGCGAATCCCATCCACGTCTGGTCGGCGAACACCGAGCCCTTCCCCGGTCCGGCCCACAGATCGAGCAGCACGACGTCACCCTCCGCGAGGCGCCGGTCGGCTCCGGCATGCGGCTCGTAGTGGGGCATCGCGCTGGTCGGCCCGAACGCCACGATGGGCCCGTCGTCGGTCCAGAGCCCCGCGCGCTCCATCGCGTCGCGCACGCGCTGCTGGACGCCCGTCTCCCGCACCTCGGCTCCACGCGCCGCCTCGCTCCCCACCCACGTCAGGGCTTCGCGCGCGACGGTCGCCAGGATCTCGGCCGCCTTGCGATGGCCCGCCAGCTCCGCCGCCGACCACCGCGCCGCGAAGCGGGACACGAGCGGCGCGGACGACACCAGGCGCGCCCCGAGGGATTCGAGCAGCTCAACCACGCCGTACGGCACCCGATCGAGGTAGGGAACCTGGTCCCGCGGCGAGATCTCGATCGCGAGGGTGCGGCCGCGGACCAGTGCCTCGAGGTGTCCATGGAGCTCGCGCCAGGCGCCGTAGGGCCGCACTTCGCCGGGAAAATCGGCTAGTGCCTGAAGCTCGATGCGATGGACCACCGCGATGGGACGGCCCGCGCGCGGCAGCAGAACGAAGAGGCGCCGCGTTCCCATCCCCGTGTCCCCGAGGATGCGGCGGGCGATCGGGTTGAGCTTGCGGAAGTCGTACAACAGCCAGCCGTCGGCCCCGAGGGCGCCGAGCGCCTGCGCGAGCGCGGCGGGATCGAAGCCGTCGAGCAACGGCATCAGTCGTGTCGCGGATCGGGCGGGGCCGCCCGCCATTCGCACGCCTCGCCGCCGGTCGCTCGGCAGGAGATGTGGAGCATCGCCCCTTCGAAGCCCACGAGGAGGCGGAGCAGCTCGGTGAACCCGGCGCCGTACAGCGCGCACGCGGCGCCGTCGGGCGTCGCCTGCACGGCGAGGGCGTCGCCTACCCGGGCCACGGGGATGTGGCTCTCGCGGCGCAGATCCCCGGCGAACACGGCGCGCGCCGCGCGCCGGGCGGCGACGTACCCGAGGGCCCGCGGGCCCGTGCGTGCGGCGAGCCGCGTGAGCACGAAGAGGCGGCGGACCGCCCGTCGCGCCGCGCGCCGGCCGGCGTCCGCGAACACCAGGTCCGCATCGGGCCGCCGCCCCACCAGGCGGAGCAGCGCCTCGACGTGCGAGCGGTCGGCCGGCGCGTCCCGCCGGACCATGCCCTCGTATTCGCGCAACTGCATCGCCACCGTGGCCGACAGGCCGAGCCGCTTGGACAGCAGCTCCTCGGCGAATTCCGACAACCCGTCCTCGACCGGCGTGTCGAGGTTCCTGACCGCCTCGAGGACGGCGAGAGGGACGATGCTGTGCACCACGGCGCGCGAAACCTAGCCCCGTTCCAACTCCGTGGGAATGGCAACGCGGCGGTCGACGAGGCAGCGTTGGAACGGGGCCCATTGCGGAACCCGGGCGCGCGGGGAGAGGTTATGGGACGCCATGACCCCGCCCACGCCCCCCCGGACCCCTCCTCCTCCAGCGCCCAGCCCCGCGGCCGAGGCCGACAAGCGGGCGAGCTTCGAGCGCGAAGCCCTTGTGCACCTCGACAGCCTGTACCGCGTCGCCCTGCGCCTGACCGGCAATCCGGCGGAAGCCGACGACCTCGTCCAGGAGACGATGCTCAAGGCCTACCGCGCCTGGCACCAGTTCGAGCGGGGGACGAACGCCAAGGGGTGGCTGCTCACGATCCTGCGGCACGCCTTCATTAATGAATACCGGCGGCGCACCCGGCACCCGGAGACGGTCGACATCGATGCGATCGAGCCGTTCTCCGTCTTCGAGGAGCTGCAGGACGAAGACCCGCAGGGGACCTTCTTCGACCGGATCGTGGACGACGAGGTGCTCCGGGCCATCGACAACCTCCCGGAACAATTCCGGGAGACTGTGGTGTTGAGCGACGTGGAGGGCATGTCCTACGAGGACATCGCCCGTATTCTGGAAGTGCCGGTCGGCACGGTGAAGTCCCGCCTGTTCCGCGCCCGGCGACTGCTGCAGCAGCAGCTGTACGATTACGCCGTCGGAATGGGGTACATCAAGGGGTCCGCCAAATGAATTGCCGGGAGTGCAAGGAGCACCTCTATGAGTACCTCGACCGCGAGCTCACGCCCGCGGTGGAGCAGGAGATTCGTCAGCATCTCACCGACTGCCCGCCGTGCGGCGAGGTATTCGACTTCGAAAAGCTGTTCCTCGGTTTCCTGCGGGCCCGCTGCCGGGCCCAGGGTGCCCCCGCCGACCTGAAGCGCCGGATCCTGGACGAGCTGTTCGACGAGTGAAGTGGCTCACCCCCGGCGGGCTCGTCGCGGCCTGCGCCGTGGGGGCCGGCGTGACGTGGGGCCTCCGCTGGCCGGGGCTCGCGCTGCTCGCCGCGTTCTTCCTCACCGGTAGCATCCTCACGCAGCTCGCGGAGCGCCGGGGCCCGAGCCGCAACGCGCGGCAAGTACTGGCCAACGGCGGCGTCGCCCTGGTCGCCGCCCTGCTCGGCTCGTGGGCGGGGGCCGCCGGCGCCATCGCGGCCGCGGCGGCCGACACGTGGGCCACCGAAATCGGGGCCTACTCACCGTTCCCACCGCGGCTCATCACCTCCGGGAGGCGGGTCACCCGCGGCACCTCGGGGGGTATCACCGCGCTGGGAACGCTCGGCGCCGTGGCGGGCGCAGCGCTCATTGCCGGATTGACGGCCGTGCTCGCCCCCCGGGGCAAGGCTCCGGGGTTTGTGATGGTCGCGGCCGCAGGCGTGGCGGGTATGCTCGCGGACTCGGTCCTGGGGGCGACGCTGCAAGGCAAGTATGAGTGTCCCGCATGTGACGCGCGGTTCGAGCGCGGCTCTAGCGTGTGCCACGAGCCGGTGCGACTCGCGAGGGGTTGGCGATGGGTGGACAACGACGGCGTGAACCTCGCGGCGACGCTCGTCGGCGCGGCCGCGGCCATGCTCGGCTCGCACGGCCCGCCGCCCTGAGCGCGGCGCCGTCGTGACCGATCGCTGGGATGTCGTCGTCGTCGGAGCCGGTCCGGCGGGAGCGACGACCGCGCTGCTCCTGGCCCGCGCGGGCGCGTCGGTCCTGCTGCTCGATCGCGGCCGGTTTCCCCGGGACAAGCCCTGCTCCGAGTACCTGAGCCCCGGCACCACACCCATCCTGGCGCGCCTGGGCGGGGGCATCCTCGGAGCCGTGGAGCGCGCGGCTCACGCGAAGCTCTACGGCATGAAGGTCGTCGCGCCGGGGGGCGCCGCCATGTGCGGACGCTTCGTCGAGGGCGCACGCCCCTACAGCTTCGCCCTGCCGCGGACCTCGTTCGATACCATTCTCCTGAGCGCTGCCCGGCGCGCGGGCGCGCACGTGTGCGAGGCCACCACCGTCGAGAATCTGGTGTGGGAAAAAGGGGCCGTCGCGGGCGTCGTCGCGCACTCGTGGAACGGGCAACGGGTAACGTGCCACGCACGCATCGTCGTCGGCGCCGACGGGCTGCGCTCGGTGGTCGCGCGTCGCCTCGGATTGGTCCGCTCGTCGCCGCCCCGGCGGATCGCCTTCACCGCGCATGTGGCGGACGTCGCGGGGATCGACGGGGTGGGTGAGCTGCACGTCGGTGAGCGTGGCTACGTCGGCATGGGACCGGTGGGCGGCGGAATCACCACGGTCGCGTTGGTTCTGCCGCTGGCCGCGGTTCGCCACGGGCGTCGCGACTTCAGAACAGGCTTCTTCGACGAGCTGCAGCGGTTTCCCGGCCTCGTGGGACGTTTCGATCCACGGTGCCTGGTGCGCGAGGTGCTGGTCACGGGACCCTTCGCGCAATGGTCACGCACGGCAGTCGCGCCCGGGGGCGGCGCTTTGCTGGTGGGCGACGCCGCCGACTTCTTCGACCCGTTCACGGGCCAGGGAATCCACAGTGCGCTCCGCGGCGCCGAGCTCGCTGCTGCCTGTCTCATCCCCGCACTGGCGTGCGGGGTCAGCGCACCCATTCCCGCCTCGGCGTTGCGGCCGTACGCGCGCGCCCGGCGGCAGGCGTTCTTCTACAAGTGGCTGCTCGAGCGGCTCATCGGGGTCGGCGTCGGGTGGCCCGCGCTCACCGACCGTGTCGTACGCCGCCTGGCGGCGCGGCCCGACCTCGCGGATCTTCTGGTGAGCGCGACCGGGAACGTCGTCCCGGCGCGCCGTGTGCTTGCCGCGAGCGTCCTGACCCAATTCCTGTGGTGACGACATGCCCGGCGTCGATCCGGCGCAGTTCCGCCAGCTGCTCGGTCGCTTCGCGACCGGCGTGACGGTCCTGACCACGCGCGACCCGGCCGGCCGCCCGGTCGGGATGACCGCGAGCTCGGTCGCGTCGGTGTCGCTCGAGCCGCCACTGGTTCTCGTGTCGGTGGATCAGAAGAACGACATGTATCCCGCGCTCCGGGCCGCGCAACGCTTCGTGTTGAACGTGCTCGCCGCGGACCAGGAAGCCATCTCGCGCCGGTTCGCGGCGGACCACCCGAACCGCTTCGACGGCGTCGGCTACAGCGAGACCAAGCACCGCATTCCCGTGCTCGAAGGCGTGCTCGCCAGCATCGAGTGCGAGAAGCAGGCGGAGGCGCCGGGCGGGGATCACACGGTATTCTTCGGCTTGGTCACGGGCGGCACCGTCTCGGACCGCCGGCCTCTCCTCTACTACCGCGGTGGCTACGCCGGCCTGGGCGGCGGAGGCGCATGATCGGCACCGAGCTGCTGGACGATCCGCGGGCCGATCCCATCTTGGTCGGGAGAGAGCTCCGCGACATCGCGCGCTTGAACGCGCTATTCGGCGGCACGCGGGCGGTGGTCCGGGAGCTAGAGCGGTTCTTCGAGCATCGGAAACGGGAAACGGGAGACGGGAAACGGGAAACGTGGACCCTTCTCGATGTCGGGACCGGGCTCGGCGATATCCCGCGCGCGGCGGCCGCCGCGGCTCGCACATACGGGATCACCCTCCGCCTGTTGGGGATCGAGCTGAACCGGACTGCCGCACGGCTGGCGCACGCGGGGGAGCTCACCATGATCCTCGCGGACGGCGGTTCCCTGCCGCTCGCGCCTCGCTCCATGGACGCGATCGTGGCGAGTCAGGTGCTGCACCACCTCCCGCGCGCGGTCGCCGTGCGCTGGATCGCCGCGTTCGACCGGCTGGCGCGGCACGCCGTGGTGCTCGCGGACTTGCGCCGCTCCCGCGCAGCCATGGCCGGCGTGTGGGCGGCGTCGGTCGGCCTCGCGATGAGCGGCGTGACCCGTCACGACGCGGTGATGTCGCTCAAGCGGGGGTACACGAAGGCGGAGTTCGACGACATGCTCCGGCAGGCCGGCGTCCCAACCGTGGCGCGGTACAGACGGGGGGCTCGGATAGTAGCCGCGTGGTCACCGTCGACCGCGTAGTGATCCGGGCGCCCATCGATCGGGTGTTCCATGTGGCAGCGGACGTGGAGCGCTGGCCGCAGATCCTCTCTCACTACCGGTGGGTGCGCTTCCTCGAGCGCTGGAACGGCGGCGGCACCGTGGAAATGGCGGCTGCGCGCCCCTTCGGCGTCTTCCGGCTCCCCGCGTGGTGGGTGTCGGAGATGACCGTGGACCGGCGGGCGCGGGTAATCCGCTACCGGCACGTTCGGGGTATCACGAGGCGGATGAACGTCGCTTGGCGGCTGGTCGACGCGCCGGGCGGCGTGGACGTGACGATCGTGCACGAGTGGGCCGGCCCGGCGTGGCCGCTGATCGGTCCGTTGGCGGCCCGGCTCGTGATCGGGCCGGTGTTCATTCACGGGATCGCGTCCCGCACGCTAGCGGGGATCAAACAAGAAGCGGAGCGCGCGTGACGTGCGCGGGTAAACCCGCGGCTCGGCGCTTGTCAGTGAACTGACGTGCGCATTGCCGCTTCAGCGGCACTGCCGAGTCGCGGCTTGAGCCGCGGACCAACGGGGAGCGCAAGGTGAAAAACGGAGGCCGAAGGGTGGTCGTCACGGGGGTGGGCGCGGTCACGCCGATCGGCACTGGGGCCGATGGCCTGTGGGCCGGGCTCGCCGCCCGAGCCTCGGCCGTCCGGGAGATCACACGCTTCGATCCGGCCCCGTTCAGGAGCCGGATCGCCGCCGAGATCCCCGATTTCCGGCCGCACGACCACCTCGACGCGAGGCGGGCCAGGCGTCTGGACCGCTTCTCCCAGCTGGCGGTGACGAGCGCCCGGTTCGCGGTCGGCGATGCCGATCTCCACCCGGCGCGCGAGGACCGCGATCGGGTCGGAGCGATGATCGGATCGGCGCTGGGAGGCGTGGCGTTCGCCGAGTCGCAAATCGAGCGATTTCGCGCGGAGGGCCCGCGCGGGCTCGACCCGGCACTCGCGCTCGCCGTGTTCCCCGGCGCCGCGAGCTGCAACATCGCGATCGAGTTCGGGTTCACAGGCCCGAACTCGACCAATGCCATGAGCTGCGCCTCCGGCACCATCGCGGTGGGAGAGGCGTTCCACGCGATCCGCGAGGACCGGGCCGACGTGATGCTCGCGGGTGGCGCCGAGGCGCCACTCGCCCCGATGACGTACGCGGCGTTCAGCGTCATTCGCGCGATGAGCACTCGCAACGACGATCCCGCCCACGCCTCGCGCCCATTCGACGAAGACCGCGACGGGTTCGTGATGGGTGAGGGGGCGGCCGTACTGGTGCTCGAGGAGCGTGACCGTGCCGTCGCCCGGGGTGCCAAGATCTACGCCGAGCTCGCGGGCTACGCCTTCACCAACGACGCCTACCACATGACCGCACCGCGCCCCGACGGCCGCCAGGCCGCCCGCGCGATGCAGCTCGCCCTCGCCGACGCCCGCGTGGCACCCGTGGAGGTTGGCTACATCAACGCCCACGGGTCGTCGACGCCGCTCAACGACACGACGGAGACCGCGGCGATCAAGCAGGTCTTCGGCGACCACGCCTACCGGCTCAGTGTCAGCGGCACCAAGGGCTACTACGGCCACGCCCTCGGCGCGAGCGGGGCGATCGAAGCGGCGATCTGCGCGCTCGCCATGGAGCGGCGCTGGCTTCCCCCCACGATCAATCTCGAGCATCCCGACCCGGCCTGCGACCTGGACTGCCTGCGCGGCGACGGCCGAGCGGCAGCGCCGGAGGTGGTGCTCACCAACTCCTTCGGGTTCGGCGGCATCAACGCCGCGGTGGTGTTGCGACGTCCCGATTGACGTAGATTCCCCGCGGCCCACAACCTCGAGGACGTCGTTTATGCCCAAGCTCCTGCGGCCGCTCACGGCCGAGTTCATCGGCACGCTGCTCTTCGTGTTCCTGGGCGCGGGCAGTGTCGTCGCGGTCGCCGCCAACGGCCCCACCGCTGGTGGCATCGGCTCGCTCGGCGTGGCCCTGGCGCACGGTGTCGGAATGGCCGTGATCGTGTCGATGACGATGAGCATCTCCGGTGGCCACATGAACCCCGCCGTGACGTTCGGCCTGTGGATCGCGAACCGGGTGGCAGGCACCCTGGCCTGGCAGTACATCCTCGCCCAGGTCCTCGGGGGCGTGGCCGGCGCGGCGCTCGTGAAGGCCCTGCTGCCGCGCATGGCCGTCGGCCTCGCGCTCGTGGGCACGCCACGTCTCGCGAGCGACGTGAGCTTCATGCAAGGCGTGTGGATCGAGGCGTTGCTCACCTTCTTCCTGGTGAGCGCGGTGTTCGGCACGGCCGTCTCGTCGGAAGCGCCGAAGATCGCCGGCTTTGGCATCGGGCTCGCCATCTTCGTCGACGCGCTCGTGGGAGGCGGGTTCACCGGGGCGGTGATGAATCCCGCCCGGGCGATCGGGCCGGCGCTGGTCGCGTGGCAATGGAACGCCCACGCGGTCTACTGGATCGGCCCGTTGATCGGCGCCGGTGTCGCCGGAGCGGTGTGGAAGGCAGTGCTGCTACCGCGCACCTAGAGGGTGTCCGCCACCGTCGGCGCGAAGTAGCTCAGGATGATGTCGGCGCCGGCCCGCCGGATGGCGTACAGCGTTTCCCACATCGCGCGCGCCTCGTCGAGCATGCCGCGCGCCGCGGCCGCCTTGATCATCGCGTACTCCCCGCTCACCTGGTACGCCGCGAGCGGGGAGCCGAACTCCTGTTTGGCGCGTCGGATGAGATCGAGGCAGGGCAGCGCGGGCTTCACCAACACGATGTCCGCCCCCTCCTCGACGTCCAGCCCGATCTCTCGCATCGCCTCGTCGGCGTTGGTCCCCTGCATCTGGTAGGACTGGCGGTCGCCGAACTGCGGGGTCGAGCCGGCCGCTTCGCGGAACGGCCCGTAGAACGCCGACGCCATCTTCGCGGCGTACGACATGATCGGGACGCGCGAGAGCCCGGCGGCGTCCAGCGCTTTGCGGATTCCCGCCACCCGGCCGTCCATCATGTCGCTGGGGGCGACGATGTCGATGCCCGCGCGCGCCTGCGTCACCGCGACCTTACCGAGCAGATACACCGAGGCGTCGTTGTCGACCTCGCCATCCTGCACGACGCCGCAGTGCCCGTGGTCGGTGTACTCGCACAGGCAGGCGTCCCCGATCACGAGCAGCTCCGGCGCGGCGCGCTTCACCGCTCGCGCCGCCTGCTGCACGATCCCCTGCTCGTCGTACGCCTCCGAGCCGGTCGCGTCCTTGGCTGCGGGAAGGCCAAAGAGAATGATGCCGCCGAGCCCGAGCCGGCGCGCCTGCTCGGCATCCTTCACGAGCTCGTCCACCGAGGTTTGAAAGACACCCGGTAACGCGGCGACTTCCCGCCGGACGCCCTCGCCGTGGCACGCGAACAGGGGCCACACAAGCTGCGAGGGGACGAGGTGCGTCTCCTGCACCAGGCGGCGCAACGCGGGCGTGCGGCGCAGCCGACGCATGCGGCGGATCGGGAACTGGCTCATCGGCCGAGCAATCTCGACGCACCCTGGGCGCGGAGCAAGCCCGCCACCGCGACGCCCGCCACTCCTGGATCGCTCTCGTCGATGTCGGCAGACGCCGTGAGCTGAACCGAGCCATCCGGCGCCGTCACGCGCCCAAACAGGCGCATCCCGCTTCCCGCATCCCGCCTCCCGACCCACGCCGCCACCGGCGCCTGGCACCCACCTTCGAGCGCCGCCAGCAGGCTGCGCTCCGCAGTGACGTGGCGCGCGCTCTTCGCGTCCTCGAGCGGCGCGAGTGCGCCGCGGGCGTTCCGGTCGTCCGCGCGGACCTCCAGTCCGAGCGCGCCCTGACCCGGCGCCGGCATGACGTCCAGCGGATCGAGCCGTGCGGCGATTTGCCCCGCGAGCGCGAGCCGCTCGAGCCCCGCCCCGGCGAGGAGCGCCGCGTCGAGGCCGTCGCGCCCCTCCTTCACCTTCTGCACTCGCGTCGGCACGTTGCCGCGCAGCGGCACGATGTCGAGGTCGGCCCGAAGGTAGCGGATCTGGGCCACGCGTCGCACGCTGGACGTACCGACCTTGGCGCCCGCGGCCAGGTCGGCGATCGATGTGACGCCCGCGTCCCGCGTCACCAACGCCTCGGCGGGGTCCGCCCGCGTGGGGACGGCCGCCAGCACCAGGCCCGCCGGCAGTCTGGTCGGCAGATCCTTGAGCGAATGCACCGCCACGTCGATGCGGCCGTCGCGCAGCGCCTCCTCGATCTCTTTCGTGAAGAATCCTTTGCCCTCCAGCTGGTGCAGCGGGCGATCGACCTCCGCGTCGCCGCGCGTCTCGATGATCACCAGCTCGGCGACGACGCCGGCCCGCGCCAGTGCGGCCTGCACCCACTCGGCCTGCCAGATGGCGAGCCGGCTGCCCCGTGTGCCAAGTCTCAGGCGAGCGCTCACCGCCCGAAGTAGCGCACCAGCGCCTCGACGAGTCCCGCCACGGTGTACTCCGCCGCTTCGACGGCGACCGCGATCCCGAGCTCCCGCGCCGTCCCCGCCGTGACGGGGCCGATGACCGCCGCGGCGAACCGACCGGAGGCCGCGACTGGCCTGCCCACCGACTCCACGAAGCCCCGGACGGTCGAGGAGGAAGTGAACGTGATGGCGTCGATCGCTCCCGCGAGGATCTCCGCCGCAAGGCCGCTCGCGTCTCCCGTCGCCTGGATGGTCTCATAGACCGGGATGACATCGACCCGCGCGCCCAGCGCGCGCAGGCCGTCGGGCAGGGCGTCGCGGGCTCCTCGCGCCCGCGGGAGCAATACGGTCTTCCCGCGCACGTCGCCCTGTGCCGCGAGCGCCGTCACGACCGCTTCGGCAACGAACCGGTCGGGCACGAGGTCTGGGACGACCCCGCGGCGCACGAGCGCCTCCGCGGTGGCGGGTCCGATCGCCGCGACCGCGGCGCGCGCCACGTCGCGCGGCGCGAGCTGCCACTCGGGTAGCCGGTCGCACACCACGTGCACGGCGTTCTGGCTGGTGAACACGATCCAGTCGTAGGGCGGGTTGCGCGTGAGCGCGGCGCGGAGCGCCGCCAGATCGGTCAGCGGCGAGATGCGGATCGTCGGCGCGACGACGACCTGGGCGCCGAGCGCCTCCAGCTCCCGTACCAGCTCGGCGGCCTGCTCGCGCGCGCGGGTCACCGCGATGCGCCGGCCCGCGAGCGGTCGAGGGGGGGGGCGCGCGGGCCCCGGCGGTCGCGTCGCGTGTGACATAGATTGGTGCAATCTACAATGCTCCGCTCTCTGCGCTCCGCGCTCGCCCGCTTCGCCGTGCGGCGGGCGGCGGCCTGTCAACGCGAAGCGCCCAAGCGCGCCGACCTGTGGCTGCGACTCGGCTGCACGCTCTCCCCGACCTTCGCGGAATCCCATCCGGCGCTGGTACGGCTGCGGCGCGCCATTGATGACCGCTGGGGCGCGGTGGCCGCGGCCCAGCAGGCCGCCCAGCGCTTCCCGGAAAATCCCGATGCCTGGATGCTGCTGGGGGAAGCGTGGCAGATGGCGTTCCGCCAGCAGGATGCGCTCGTAGCGTACGAGCAGGTGCTCGCGCTCGAGGAGCGCCCCGATGCCGCGCTGGCGGCCGGCGATCTGTATCGCCGTGCCGGTCGCCACGCCGAAGCGGCGGCACGCTTCGCCCGCGCCTACGCGGCCGGCGGCGGCGCCGAGGCGCTGTGGCTCAATGCCCAGGCGCTGTTCCAGGCCGGGGACGTGCGGGCCGCCGACGAAGCGCTGCACCTCTGGGCCACCCAGGTGCCCGACGGGCTGACGCGCCTGTCCCAGGCGCGCGCCGAGCTGTTCCCGGAGAAGCGCGGGAGCTAAGGCTTCCCGGTGCGGCGGTACAGGGAAATGGAATAGGCGAGCAGAATGACCGCCGTCACGACGTAGGCCGCCACCATGTAACCCGCGTTCTGGGGCACGTCAGGCACGGCCGGTACGCTCCCCCCGCTGCGCGTCGCGCGTGAGCGACACGGCGTAGCGCTGCGTCACGAATCCCACGTACAGGAGCGTGAACGCCGCCAGGGAAAAGAGCCACGTCGCCAACATGCTGCCGGGCAGCGAGGGGGCGCTCGGCTTCAGGATGATGGGCTGGGGATGGAGCGTACGAAACAAAAAGACGCTCAGGTGGATGAAGGGTACCAGACACATTCCGCAGATGCCGAGCACGGCCGCGTACCGGGCGCGGAGCCCGGGATCGCGCACGGCGCCGCGCACGAGCAGATATCCCACGTACAGAAAGAAGAGAAACAGGGTGGACGTCAGCCGGGCATCCCACGTCCACCACGTCCCCCAGATCGGCTTCCCCCAGATGGGGCCGGTCGTCAGCACGATGGTCGCGAACACCGTGCCGACCTCCGCCGACGCCTCGGCGAACCGATCCAGCCGCGGATCCTTCAGGAACAGGTAGAAGATTCCGGCCAATCCCACGAGGATCATCGCCGCCTCGGTCCAGAGCGCGGCGGGCACGTGCAGATAGAAGATCTTCTGTGCCGGCCCCTGCAACCGCTCCACCGGGGTGAACGCCAGCGCCCGAACGTACACGGCGGCCAGGCACACCAGCGCGAGCACCGTGATCCGGCGGCCCTTTTGCGCCAAGGTCATTCGTCCACCGTAAAGCGAAACAGAAAACTCGCGAGCGACACGAACACGATGTCGTAAGCGGCGAGCAACTTAAAGTACCCCACGGCCTCGCTCAAGGGACGCCCACCGAGCAGCTGCGCCGTGATCTGCACGGCGCCGATGAGCGGGGGGACAAGGAACGGCAGCAGAATCACCACGAGCAGCAGCTCGGCGAACCGGGTTCGAATCACGAGGGCGCTGAAGAGCGTTCCCACAGCGACGAACCCGAGCGTCGCAAGCGCGATGACGCCGATGAGCGGGACTAGCACACGACCCACGGGTACGTCGAAGAACAGGACGAACAGCGGCAGCCCGACCGCCTCCACCACCGCCACGAACACCAGATTCGCGATCAGTTTGCCCCAGTAGAGGCTGGTGCGGTTGAGCGGCGATACCAGCAGCCCCTCGAGCGCCTGGTTTTCGAGCTCGAGCTGGAAGGCGCGGTTCAGGGCGAGCATCGCGGCGAACGTGAACGTCACCCACAGAATGGTCGGGGCGAGATCGATGGTGGGGACGGCCGTGGGGTCGCGCCCGAAGTTGAACACCGTGAGGACCAGCGCGGTGAACACGACGGTCGAGACGATCGCCGTGCGCGTCCGAAATTCGAGCAGCAGGTCTTTCCGTGCCACCGTCCACGCCTGGGCGAACAGCTCATCCATCGGTCACCGCCCGCCGGTACGCCTCCGCGATTCCGGCGGGTTCCCGCCCGCCCCGCGGCGCGAAGTGAACGAACCGGCCGTGCCGCTGGAACGCCACGTCGGTAGCGAGCTCGACCCCCTCGTCGACGTTGTGCGTCGCCAGCACGACCACGCGACCTGCCGCGCCCCCGCCCCCGCCGCGCAGCTCGCCGAGGAGCGCCCGGAGCTCGGCCGCCGCCGCGAGATCGAGCCCCGTGAACGGCTCGTCGAGGAGCAGGACGGACGGATCGTGGATCAGGGCCTTGGCGATTGCCGCGCGTTGCGCCAAACCCCGGGACAGCGACCACACCGGTCGATCCGCCCGATCGCGCATGCCGAGACGCCCGAGCACCTCGGCGGCGCGGGGACCGCGGCGCGCGGCGGGCACCCCGTAGAGCGACGCCCAGAAGAGCAGGTTCTCGCGTACCGTGAGGTGCTCGTAGAGGTGGGATTGGTGGCCGATCCAACCGATCGCGCGCCGCCCCCCGGTTACCTGCACCGACCCCGCCTGCGGGCGGATCAGGCCGGCGAGCACCTTGAGAAGCGTGGTCTTGCCTGCCCCGTTCGGCCCGAAGATGGCGAGGGCCTGGCCCGGCATGAGGGTGAAGGACACCCCGTCGAGCGCGACCACCTGCCCTCCCCCCTCGCCGAAGGTGTGCCGCAGGCCCTCAACCGAGAGCATCGATGCGGGCGGCGAGATCTTCCAGGTCGAACGGCTTGACCAGGTACCCTGAGTGGCCGAGGTCGAGCACGTTGATGAGCGGCTCCATGCTCACATACGAGGTTGTGACGATCACCGGGAGGGACGGCTGCGACTGGCGGATCTCCTGCAGCAGCGTGACGCCGTCGGTGTCCGGAAGCCGGAGATCGAGCACCAGCACTTCAGGGTGGAACTCGTCCATCTGGCGGCGAGCCTCGGTCCCACTGGCGGCGAAGGCCAGGTGGTAGCGTTCGGCGAAGAATCGCTTGTAGGTGCGCCGCAGGGTCGACTCGTCCTCGACGAACAGCACTTTACGCCGCGGGCGAAGCGGGGGGGAACCCATGGTGGGCCAATATATGCGGGCCCCCCCTGCCGTCTACGGGCGGCTCAGCTCGGGCTGCTCTCCAGCTCGAACAGGTCGTCGAGCTTGGTCAGCACCAGCAAGAATCGCAGCTCCTCGTTGGCCCCGCGCAGGCACACCGTCAGGCGTCGCTCCGCGGCCTTCCGCTGGATCAACATCAGGGCACCGAGACCGGCGCTGTCGATCTGACGCGTGCCCGCGAGGTCGATGACCAGACGCCCGGCACCCTCCCCCAGCTGTTCCAGCAGCTCGGTGGCCGCACGGCGGAATGTCGTGCGTGAGTCGAGCCCCAGCTCCTCGGGAGCGGCCAAGACCTTTTCGCTCGGACGCGTTGACATCGTCACTTGCTCCTCCACAGTCGGCTCCAGTAGTTCACCGGCCGGGGGTTATGCGACTCCGGTGCCATACAGCTAACCTGCGGGCCGTCAATCGCTTGTCAAAGCGGGGTGAGGCGTCTCACCCCTCGGGCTGCCGCAGACGGAACGCCTGCGCGCAGTTTGCAAGGGCCGGCTTGACCGCCATTCATCCGGGGGGCATACCTTAGCCTATCCCCTTGAACACACGACATCCCGGACGAGCCATTGCGCAAGAAGCCGTAAGTGCCGGCTAGGAGGCAAGATCAGATGGCGAAGACGCTGAAGACGACGGAGCAGACCGAGGTCAGCGAAGCGCAGATCGCGGTGCATTGGAAGGAAGAGGCCTACTATCAGCCGTCCGAGAAGTTCAAGGCACAAGCGAACCTGCGGGACCCGCGCATCTTTGAAAAGTTCGGGCTCGACAAGTTTCCCGACTGTTTCAAGGTCTATGCGGACATGCTGACCTGGTTCGAGCCGTATCACACGGTCCTCGACACCAGCGATGCACCATTCTGGAAATGGTTCGTCGGCGGCAAGATCAACGCCTCGTACAACTGCGTGGACCGCCATTTGGCCAAGTACGCGAGCAAGGCCGCTTTCATTTTCGTGCCCGAGCCGGAAGCCGAGCGGGATGTGGTCCTCACCTATCAGGACCTGTACACCCGCGTCAATGAAGTGGCCGCGCTGCTCCGTGGCTCGGGACTCAAAGCGGGAGACCGCGTCACCTTTCACATGCCGATGGTGCCGGAGCTGCCGATCACGATGCTGGCATGTGCGCGACTGGGCATCATCCACTCACAAGTGTTCGGCGGATTCAGCGGTCAGGCGTGCGGGTCGCGCATTCAGGACTCCGGCAGCCGTGTGCTGATTACGATGGACGGCTACTGGCGGAATGGCACGCTGGTCGATCACAAAGCCAACGCGGACATCGCGGTGCGGACGGCGACAGAGCTGGGGCAGCACGTCGACAAGGTTCTGGTGTGGCAGCGGTACCCCGGAAAGTATTCCGCCAAGACGCCGATGGTGGCAGGTCGCGACTTCTTTGTGAACGACCTGCTGAAGGACTACAACGGTAAGACCGTAGACCCGGTTCCCCTGCCGTCGGAGGGACCCCTGTTCCTGATGTACTCGAGCGGCACGACGGGCAAGCCCAAGGGCGCGCAGCACGGCATCGCGGGTTATCTGGCCTATGTGACCGCCACGTCGAAATGGATTCTCGACATTCATCCGGAAGACATCTACTGGTGCATGGCGGACATCGGCTGGATCACCGGGCACTCCTACATCGTCTACGGTCCCCTGGCGAATGCGGCGACGAGCGTCATGTACGAAGGCGTGCCGACGTTTCCCGATGCGGGGCGGCCGTGGCGCATCGCCGAGCGGTTGGGCGTGAACATTTTCCACACGGCACCGACGGCGGTTCGGATGCTGCGCAAGCTCGGTCCCCAAGAGCCGCGCAAGTACAAATACCATTTCAAGTCGATGACGACGGTGGGCGAGCCGATCGAGCCGGAGGCGTGGCGCTGGTACTACGACGAGGTCGGCAAGCGGGAAGCCGTCATCACCGATACGTGGTGGATGACGGAGACCGGCGGCTTTCTCGGCACCACCGTACCGGCGATCCATGCGATGAAGCCGGGCAGCTGCGGTCCCGCCGCGCCGGGGATTCATCCGGTGATCTTCGACGAAACCGGCGCGGAAATTCCCAAGGGGTCCGGCAAGGCGGGCAATATCTGCATCCGCAATCCGTGGCCCGGCATCATGCAGACGATCTGGGGCGACCGCGACCGCTATGTCAAAACCTACTTCGCCAAGTACAACAGGAATCCCCGGAGCAAGGACTGGCGCGACTGGCCCTTCCTGTGCGGCGATGGCGCAGTGCAGGCCGCCGATGGCTACTACCGCATCCTCGGCCGGGTCGACGACGTGATCAATGTCGCGGGTCACCGCCTGGGCACGAAGGAGATCGAGTCCGCCTGTCTCACGGTCCCGGAAGTCGCCGAAGCCGCGGCGGTGCCCGTCCAGGATGAGCTGAAAGGACGCGTCCCCGAGGTGTACATCGCGGTGAAGCCGGGCGTGCCGCCGAGCCAGGACATCATCGACCGCGTGATCAAGGCGAACGAAGAAGTGATCGGCAAGATCGCACGACCCAAGCATGTCTACATCGTGCCGGACATGCCGAAGACGCGCTCCGGGAAGATCATGCGCCGCGTGCTCGCAGCGATCTCGAACCGCCGTGATGTCGGCGACGTGACGACACTCGCCAACCCCGACGTGGTGGAGCAGATCCGGGTGATGGTGCAAGGCAAGGACGCCGCCAAGGCTCAGGAAGAGCTGCCGGAGGACATCGCCAAGTTCGGACAGGTGGAGTGAGGCGAGGTGGGTGGAGGTCGGTGGAGGCTAGTGGAGGTTGGGGGAGGTTGTCCCGCTGACGGAGCAACCTCCCCCGACCTCCACCAACCTTCACCATCCTCCACCAACCTGCTTCACAGCTCCACCTGCGCCCCCACCTCGAACACCTGGTCCGCCGGGATCTTGAAGAAGGCCGTCGCCCGCAGGGCGTTCCGCGACATGAACGCGAACAGCTGCTCGCGCCACTGAGGCATGCCGGGCCGGTCCGAGGCGACGAGCGTCTCGCGACCGAGAAAGAAGGTCGTTCCCGCGATGGGAATATCGAGGGACTTCATCTGGCAGGCCGCCAGGACGTCCTCGATGTCGGGATCGTCCATGAACCCGTAGCGGGCGATCACGCTGTAAAACCCCTTCCCGATGGCCTTCACCGTCACGCGCTCCGCCGGCGGGACGTGGGGGACGTCGTGCGTCACCATCGTCAGAAACACGACCCGCTCGTGCAGCACCTTGTTGTGCGTCAGGTTGTGCACCAGTGCCGGGGGCGTGCCGTCGGTGGTGCCGTACATGAACACCGCGGTCCCAGGGACGCGGAGCGGCGGCTCGGCAGCGAGATCGGCGAGCAGCATCTTGAGCGCGACGGTTTTCTCTTGCATGCGCTTGCCGAGGATCTCGCGCCCACGCTTCCAGGTCGTCATCAGCAGGAAGATGGCCGCCGCGATCACCAGGGGGACCCAGCCGCCGTAGCGAATCTTGAGCATGTTTGCGGCAAAGAACGGGAGATCCACGCACAAGAACAGGCCGGCCACGATCGCGGCGCGGGCGAAGCCCCAGCGCCATACCTCGCGGCTCATCACGTAGAACATGAGCGTCGTGATGAGCATCAACGTGGATAGGGCCACTCCGTAGGCTCCCGCGATGTTGCTCGAGGTGCGGAACCCGAGGACCAGGGCGCAGGTGAGCAGCATGAGGGCCCAGTTCACGGTCGGCACATAGATCTGGCCGATCTCGCGCGACGACGTGTGTTCGATCCGAAGCCGCGGGCTGTAGCCGAGCTGCACCGCCTGGCGGGTGAGAGAGAACGCGCCCGAGATGACCGCCTGCGAGGCGATGATCGTCGCCGCCGTCGCGAGCGCAATCAGCGGATACAAGGCCCAGCTCGGAGCCAGGTAGTAGAACGGGTTCACGGCCGCAGCGGGATCCTTGAGCAAGAGCGCTCCCTGCCCGAAGTAGTTGAGCAGCAGGCAGGGGAGCGCGATGCCGAACCACGCGTGCTGGATCGCGCGATGGCCGAAGTGTCCGAGGTCCGCGTACAGCGCTTCGCCGCCCGTGACGACGAGGAACACGGCGCCCAGCACCACGAACCCCCGGCTCACGTTCTCGGCGAAGAAGCGCACGGCATAGTAGGGGGACGCCGCGGCCAGCACCCCGGGTTGCCGGCCGATCTCGCTTACCCCCAGCACGCCCAGGGTCAGGAACCAGACGAGCATCACGGGGCCGAACACCGCCCCGATCCGGGCGGTTCCCCGACTCTGCAACAGGAACAGGCCGACGAGGATCACGAGCGTCACCGGAATCACCCATGTGGCCAGGGCCGGCGTCGCGATTTCCAGGCCCTCGACGGCGCTTAAGACCGAGATCGCCGGAGTCAGGCCGCCATCCGCGTATAGGAGCGCCGATCCGAAGATCCCCAGGACGATCATGATGCGGCGGGGTGAGAGCCCCCGCGCCAGCCGGCTCCCGTTGACGAGCGCCATCAGGGCGAGCACACCGCCTTCACCCTTGTTGTCGGCGCGGATGATGACGATGTGATACTTGATCGTTACGACGATCACGAGCGCCCAGAACACGAGCGACAGAACGCCCAGCACGTTGCCGTGGGTCACGGCGATGCCGTGGGTCCCGTAGAACGACTCCCGGATCGCGTACAGGGGGCTCGTGCCGATGTCGCCGTAGACCACGCCCAGCGCCGTGAGCGCGAGCGTGACGAGATAGCGGCCGCCCCTGCCGGCCCGCGCGTCCGCGTGTGCCGTCATGACGCCGGCGACCGCGGCAGACGGAGTTGCGCGATGGACAACACCCAGATCGCCGTCATGATCAGGGCAGAGCCGACGCACCACCGGCAGATCGCGTGCAGCACGAACAGCTCGATCGCGGTGAGATACAGCGTGAACGCGAACCCCACGGTCGCGAGCGCCGCGAGTCCCGCAGCCACGCGACGGTCCGTCGCGAACCTGGGCTGCAGGCCCACGAGCCCCGCCGCAAAGAGCGCCACGTAGCCGACCACCCCGTAGAACGCGACCGGGATGCCAAACACCTCGGCGTAGCGGCTCGTCTGCACGTACTCGCAGTCCCCCGTGCCGCACTGCAACTCGCCGAGCACGCCGATCTTGTAGAGCCAGAGATAAGTCGCGACGAGCAGCCCCACGAGCGCGAGGAGCACGATCGCCTGGCGCCGGATCACTTGTGTTTCTTGGTCAGGCTATCGACGAGCGCCTTGAAATCGTCCGAGGTGGCGCGCCCGGTAAAGGGACGCCCGTTCACGAAGAAGCTCGGCGTTCCCCGCACGCCGAGCGCCTCGCCTTCCTGTACGCTCGCGTCGAGCCGCGCGGCGTAGCGCTGCCCGTCCAAGCAGGCGTCGTACTTGTCGAGGTCGAGCCCGATGGCCCTCGCGAAGTCGCGAAACAGCGAGCGCGGGTTCTTCCCCGTCTGGGCCCACTGGTGGTTGTTAAACAGCTGGTCGTGCATCTCCCAGAACTTGCCCTGCTCTCCCGCGCACTGCGCGGCCAGCGCCGCATAGCGGGAGTACTTGTGCGAGGGCAACGGAAAGTCGCGAAAGCGCCACCGCAGCTTGGCGGGGGCGAGCAGCTGCTCGCGGATCACCGGCATCTGCACCGTCGCAAACGACGCGCAGAACGGACACTCGAAGTCCGAATACTCCGTGACCTCGATCGGCGCGGAGTCCGATCCCAGGGTATAGCCGTGGAACGCGTCCGCCGCCGCGACGGGGAGCGGCGCGCTCGCCACGGGGGCCGCGGGAGGAGCGGGGCTCCGCAGCGACCCGTACCACAGGGCCCCGCCCCCGATCACGGCCACCGCCACGAGCACCAGGTAGAACCCTTTCATTCGTTCCGAGCCCTCCGCCACGGTTCGTCGTCCTCGTCGTCGTCGAAGCCGGCCGCGGCGTCGCGCGCCCGCCGCTCCGCCTCGTCCGCGATGCGCCGACCCTCCGCGATCTCCGGCGTATCGTATGTCACCCGCACCTCATAGTGAAACAGCTCGCTCCGCGCATTCCCCAGGAGCTTCTGGAGCTCCGGCGCTCGCTCGAGCAGCCGGCCCGTCCGGTCCAGCGCCTGAATGCGCTCAGCCAGCGCGCGCAGCATGGCGAGCAGGCGCTCCGCACGGTCCGGTCCGTACACTTCTTCCGAGTGATCGCTCATGTGCCCGCCTTCCCTGATGTGTCCGCGCACCGCACCCCACCTCCCCGTCCATGATAATACCACGCCGGCGGCCGTGGTCGGCCTTTGCGTGTCGCAAAGCGCCCTATTACATTGCGGCGCCGATTGATCGGCGGCTTCGAGCGACCCGAGCCGCCTCCCGTGTCCCCGCGTTCCCGGTCCAGCGAGAAGAGAGGAGCACCCCACGCATGGCCAAGAAGCGTTCGGAGCCTCGCAAGATGTCCGCGCCCACGCCCTTCGAACAGGCCCGCGACGAGCTGTTTTCGCACATCCTGCGCTGCGGCGTCCTGGAAGCCACTCCCGAGCACCAGAAGGAATGGTTCGACGACACGATGCTGTACCTCGCCGAGCGCTACGATGGGTTGGACGAGCAGCAGCTGGCCGAGTTGCGCGTGCTGGGCGAGCGCTACTGCCGGCCCGTGGTGGGGCGGAACGCGCCCGTGGGCGCGAGCGTCTAGCGTTGCCGACCGGGCAGGGTCTCCGGGCGTCCCTCTGCGGGCGCCCTTTTTTTTAGTGAGGCCACCAGGAGGAGAAGCGCCGGAAGCGCCGCCCCAGGGCGAGCTGCACGCCGCCGCCCAATCCCAGCTCCGCGTACCACCCCGCGCCGGCACCCGGCCCCTGGTCGACGCCGAGCAGCGCCGTGATGTAGCCCGCGCCCCGCGCTCCCTCCGAGCCGACAAACGCCAACCCCAGTCCGCCGTACGGTCCGATGCCGCTGCGCTCCCCGGGGCGGAGCAGGAACTGCGCGCTCGCCCCGAGGCGGACGCCCAGGGCGCGCTCGTAGCTGCCGCACGCGGCCCCGAAGGTGAGCCGTCCCTGACCACCGGAGCGCCGCGCCACTCCCACCTCCGGACCCCAGAAGCCGCGGTGCGCGAGGACCACCGTCGCCCCGGCGGCGATCTCCGTGGCTCGTGGGGCTTGGGCCCGGACCGGCACGGCGACCCCCGCGGCGAGCCCGGTCGCGGCGACCAGGGTCCTAGCCCCGTTCCGACACGTCGAGCGCAGGCGGACGAGCGATCGGCTGCCCCAAGTCGGAACGGGGCTAGCGAAGCGCGACGTCGTAGGTGACGTGGATGTCGGGGGCGAGGGACGCGACGACCGAGCAATACTTCTCGAGCGACAGATCGATCGCGCGGCGGGCCTTGGTCTCGTCCACGCCGACTCCCGAGATCGTGAAGGCGAAATGAAGCGCGGTGTAGCGCCGCGGCTGCTGTGCGCGACGCGTCCCCCGGAGCGCGACCTCGAGGGCCTGCGGCGCCACACGCTGCTTCTGGAGAATCAGCACGACGTCCGACGCCGAGCACGTGGCCGCCGCGACCAGCAACATCTCGACCGGGGACGCGGACACGGTGCCGTCACCATCCACGAGCACGGAGGGCCGGCCCGGTGCGCCCGCATCGAACACCAGCCCCTCCCCCGCGCGCCATCGCATGGTGATCTCGCGAGTGTCGCCCGCCACGTCAGTTCCCTCGCCGCGTCGTCAGACCCAGGTACAACCGATTGTGCTGGAAGCCGGCCATCCCGTGGTATTCGAGCAGCCAGTTGAACGTGGACCGGTAGTGGATCTCGAACCCGATCACCAGGTTGGCCCACAGGTCGGGACAGTCCGGGTCGGCACCGCAGGACTCGTGTCCCACCAGGCTGAAGCCCGCGCCCGCGTACGGCGTCGCCATCTGCTCATCCCCGGTAAACCGATACAACGCTTCGAGACTGCCGACGTAGCTGTTGCGCCCGTTGAAGAAGCCGATCTCGCCGGAGGGACGGAGTCGGAAGCGGGGCGAAACCAGGTTCCCGGCATCGAGGGTGACGCCGAACACCATCTGAGTGCTGCCGGCCAGGTCGATGCCGCCGCGCACCCCGAACCCGAACAGCCCGAGGTGGGTGCCGCGACCGCCCGCCGGTCGGACCTGCGGCGGATGAAACTCCTGGGCGGTGAGCCCCGCGATTCCGCCCGCCGCGAGTAGCACAGCCAGCCACATCCCCCGCATCAAGTTCCCTTCCCCCGCGTCAGCATCGCGCGCGCCCGGGCGGCTGCCCGGCCGTAGTCCCAGATGGCGTACAGCCCGACTGCCGCCGTCGCCCACGCGAGCGGGCGCACCAGCGGCGAGCGGGCGATGAACGCCACCAGCGTGAGCAGCTGCAGCACCGTGACGGCCTTCCCGCCCGCGCGGGCGGGCAGCGCGGTCGGCCGCCGCCACAGCCACGCACCCACGTACCCCAGCGCCGCCACGATGTCCCGGGCCACCACGCCGACGATCTCCAACGGATGCAGCAGACCGGTGCGCGCGACGGTGAGGAACGCGGCCGCCATGAAGACCTTGTCCGCGGTCGGATCGAGGACGGCGCCCGCGCGTGACGCACCGAACCGGCGCGCCAGCATGCCGTCGAAGAAATCCGACGCGGCGGCCGCGCCGACGAGCGCGAGCTGCCATGCCGGCTGGTGCACGAACGGAAACGCCGCCGCCAGAGGAAGCCGAAGCGCGGTCAAGAGATCCGCCCGCGTCACCCACGGTTTCACTTGCCCCTCCCTCTGGTGCACCATAGCTTCGTCCGCGTGAACCTCAATCTGCTGAAGCAGGCGGCGATCTTCCAAGATCTCGACGAGGGCGAGCTGGCCCGCGTCTCCGAAGTCTGCCGGGAGCAGAAGTTCGCCGTCGGCCAGCACGTCTTCAAGGAAGGCGAGCCGGGCAACCGGCTCTTCATTATTTCCGCGGGCGAGGTTCGCATCTCCCGCACCATCCCCGGGTCCGGGGAGGAAGCGCTGGCCGTCCTCAAGCCGGGCGCCTGCTTCGGCGAGATGGCGATCTTCGACCGTTCCGAGCGCTCGACCGACGCGATCGCCAATACGTCCTGCACGCTGATCACGATCGCCCGCTCCGACTTCGAGCTGCTCCTCGATTTCAACCGCGACATCGCCTATAAGGTGCTGTGGTCGGTGGTGCGGCTCTTGTCCGCCCGGCTGCGCGTCACCAACGACAACCTCCGGTCGTTCCTCGCGATGTCGATGTTCTAGGGGATACCGGAGCCTGAGCGGGGTGACCTTCGAGCACGTCTTCGCCGATCTCGGCGGGATTCCGGCGAACCGTCTCACCGATCCCCAGGGGCTCGCCGGCCTGCTGCTGGCCGCCGCCAATGCCGCGGGGCTGAATCCGGCCGGCCCTCCGGCGGTGACGCAGGGCCCGCGAGGCGTCTCGGCGGCGGTGCTGTGCCATGGCGGGCATGTGGCCATGCACGGCGTACCGGAGGCCGGGCTCTGCTTCGTGGATGTGGCGGGCGTGAGCGGTGCGCAACCCCACCGCGGCCTCGAGGTGATCATCAAACGGCTGGGCGCGCGCGAAGTGCGGACGGACGCGCGCCGCCGTGGTCCCGTGACCCAAGCCATCCACCCGGAGGGCCCATGAACGCACTCACCCCCTACGCGGCCTTCTTCATGCGCCTCGCGGTGGGCGGCGTGTTCCTCGTGCACGGTGTGTCAAAGTTTCACCGCGGCATCCCCGTGACGACCGCCTTCCTGCACGACATCGGCTTCCCGTTCGCGGTCGTCTTCGCGATCATCCTGATCGCCGTGGAGACCATCGGCGCGGCGTGCGTCGTGCTGGGGATCTTCACCCGCTTCTGGGCGTTGTGCATGGCCCTGGAGATGCTCGTCGCGATTCTCGCCGTGAAGCTGCCGCACAGCGGCAACATCGAGCTCGAGGGCCTGCTGTTCGCCGGGGCCATCACGCTGGTCGCGTTGGGGGACGGGCCGCTCTCGATTGCCGTGAAACTGAAGCACAGCAGCACCTGAGGCGCGGACGGCCGGGTCTCCCGGAGCGACTGCGTATTCTTGTCGCGAAGGGGGACCCGGCCGTCCGTGCCGCTAGTGCAGGATTCTCAGTAAGCCCGCATCCGCGCTTCCGCGGATGAAGCTCTCGGGGTCCGTGGCGGGAATGGCGACGCCGGTCTCTTTCCGTCCCCGGTGCGCCACCGCCGCCATGTATTGCTCGAGGGAGCGGCGGGCCCACTCCGCCGCGTCGTCCTTCATCTGCCGCACGATTTCTTCCCAGGTGCCCACATACGTCGCGCCGTTGAGCATGCTGACGCGGTGGACGTCGCCCGGCCCCGATCGCGCTTTCATCCCTTGGAGCTCCGTGAGCAGGGTACCGAACAGCTCGAGCTGCCGAGGGTCCCGCATCTGGCCGTCCGGTCCCATGGCCTCGATCTCCGCGAGCAACAGGTCTTCCGGACCCGTGTCCGCCGCCAGCTCGTCCAGGCGGTGATGCCACGGCACGAGCTCGGGGTCGTCGTCCGGTAGGCGGTACACGCTCTTTTTGAGCTCGATGAGACGCCAGATGGCCAGGCCGTCGAAGTGATCGGCGGGCGCAGTGCGCTCGAGGTGGAACAGCGCCGCTTCGTACTCGCCCCGATCGTACAGCAGGTTCGCGAGGTAGATGCGTGCCTCGGCGTGCTCGAGGTCGAGCTCGAGGGAGCGGCGCAGCCAGTAGAGGGCGCCGCCCTCGTCGGCGAGGCGATGGGACGCGTAGCCCACGCACGCGGCCGCCTCCGCCGAGTCCGGATGTCCCGTGATCGCTACTTCGAAGAAGCGCCGGGCCTGGTCCAGCACACCGGCACGGAACAGGGCGCGTCCGACCTGGAGCATGAGGTCGTGGTCCTCGCGAAATCCGAGCGCGAGAATGCGGTCGAAGCACGCGACGGCCCCCGCGCGATCGCCGAACTTGAGCAGGACCTCGCCAAGCCCCGCGAGCGCGTCTTCGTGCTCGGGGTCGAGGCCCACGGCTTCCTCGAACGCGCGGCGCGCCCACACGTATTCCTCGCGCGCGAGCCGCGCGTATCCCATGCCCACATGTAACTCGACGGCGTGGGGGTAGCGCCCCAGGCCTTCTCGCAGGGTCTCGATCGCTTGGTCGTATTGGGCTTCGTTGTAGAGCTGATGCGCGCGTTCGTCGTAGTCGTCGGAGCTCAAGAACGGTTCCGACATCGAACGGGCCTCCCGGGAAGGTTGTGCTATGATACGACGCCCCGGCCGGTTACACAAGCGAGGGACGCCGACTATCTTCCCCGCCGATGGCCCCCCTGCCCGCCGCCCTCGCGGACATCCCGAACGGCTCGATCACGTCGCCGCGCGGTTTCACCGCCGCCGCCGCGCACGCCGGCCTCAAGGCCGACGGCGCCCCGGACGTCGCGCTGCTCGTCAGCGCGGCGAGCTGCGCCACGGCGGGGGTGTTCACACAGAACGCGCTCCGCGCCGCACCCGTGGTCTACGACGCCGACCTCCTGGCCGAGCGACCGGGCCGGATGCGCGCCGTGGCGATGAACGCGCGGGTCGCGAACGCTTGCACCGGCGCGCCGGGGCTCGCGGCAGCCCGGGCGATGGCGGAGGCCGCCGAGCACGCGGCCAGCCTCCCGCCTCGCACCGCGCTCGTGCTGTCGACCGGCGTGATCGGCACAGCGCTCCCCCTGGAGCAGGTCGCCAATGCCCTGCGCGTGGCGGCCGGGCGCCTCACGCCGGATGGCGGGCCGGAGGCCGCCCGCGCCATCATGACCACCGACACCCGACCCAAGCATTGCGCCGTGCGGTTCGAGACCCCCGCCGGGATGGTCACCGTCGGCGGCATCGCCAAGGGCGCGGGGATGATCCACCCCGATATGGCGACGCTGCTCGCCGTGCTCACGACCGACGCCGTCGGCGAGCCGGCCGGGCTGCAGCCGCTGCTGCGCCGCGTGGTCGATCGCAGCTTCAACGCCATCTCGGTGGACGGGGACACGAGCACCAACGACACGGTCCTGCTCCTCGCCGGCGGCGCCTCCGGCGTCGATCCGTCGCGCGACGGCGCGCTCTGGAAGACGTTCGAGGACGCCGTGCTGCAGGTGGCGCGCACCCTCGCCCTGGCCATCGTCTCGGACGGCGAAGGCGCCTCGAAGCTGGTCGAGATCCAAGTGGTGGGGGGCGTGAGCGAAGCCGCCGCACGGGCAGTGGGCCGGGCGATCGCCCGCTCGGCCCTCGTGAAGACGGCCATCTACGGTGCCGACCCGAACTGGGGGCGGATCCTCGCCGCCGCCGGTGCGGCCGGCGTCCCGCTCGCCGTGGACCGCCTGTCGCTCCAGGCGGCCGCCGACGGCGAGTGGCTGACCCTCGCCAGCGGGGGCGCCACCGCCCACGCGGACTTGGGCGCCGCGCACGCCATCTTCCAACAGAAAACGATCCGCCTCCGCGTCGACCTGGGGCTGGGGCGCGCGGAGGCGGTGGTGTGGACGTGCGACCTGACGCCGGACTACGTCCGGATCAACGCAGACTACACTTCCTAAGGCTTGCTCTTCGCCGTGTCCTTGGATTCCGGCTTCGCCCCAGGCTTCGCGTGTTTCTTCATAGCGTGCTTCTTGGTCGCCTTCTTGCCTGCTTGCGCCTTCGACGTGTCGTTCGCCGGCGCCTGACCCTGCATCGGTGACGGCTGCTGCGCCATCACGACCGCGGGAGCGGTGAGGAGGGCCAGCGCGAGGAGCGTGCGACGGATCATGTCTCGATACCTCCGGGAGGGATAACGCGGGCCACCCTGGCCCGCTTCACCGTTGAGACCCGCGACGTCCGGGCGACGTCACGGCGGCTAGTTACACTCTGGAACGCCAGGTTTACCCTCACGGCGGCACCGGCGACGCCGGCCGCCGTGCGCCGGCGACGTTTCCGCGCGGTGGCTTCGCAGGCGCCGGCAGGTTGGGCAGCTGCCGCTGGACCATCGCGAGCGCCTCGGCGCGCGTGTGCCCCCGTTGCACTTGCTGCAGCACAGCCGTGGAGACGTCCAACAACCGCTCCCGGGGCACACCGTCATGAACGGCCTCGATGATCAGCCCGACCGCGGAGTCCGGATCGAAGCGATGGGCCACGAGATCGGCAACCGCGTGCATGGCAGCCGCCCGCGGCGGTCGCCCCAACGCGGCCGCGACCCGTTCGACGAGCGGTGTGGGCAAGCCCCGGCGCAGCGCCCATGCAACCGTGGTCATTTCGGCGGGGAGCACCGGCGGCTGGTCGCCCGCGCGAATGAGCAGGTCGCGCGCGTCGCGCAGCTGCCCCAGACTCAGCTCCACGGCGGCGACGATGCGCGGCTCGGCAACGTGCTTCGCTCCTCCTTCCAGCGCTTTCTGGATCAGCGGCTCGGTGGGGAGCCCGTCCTGCGACGCGAACTGGATGAGCGAATCGACCGCCGGAATCGCGGCGCTCGGTATGCGGCCTTCGAGGCGGCCGCGCACCGACTGGCCGGCGAGCGGGAGGGCCGGGGAGGCGGCGAGGGCGAGAACCACCCAGCGCCTCATCGACGGACCGGCCGGACGATGACCACCGAGTTCTCGCGACCGAAGTTGTCGGCCACGAGGCGCTCCGCGAGATGGTCGGGGACCCAACGCTCCCCGTCCACCACGAACATGTACTCGTACGTGCCGGCCGGGAGCACGACGGTGGCACGCCACACGCCATCGTGGTCGTGGTCCTCCAACGCGATGGACCCGGGACGCCAGTCGTTGAACGTGCCGACCACGTGGACCGATTGCGCCTCGGGGAACTGGCCCACGAACTGGGCGATCCCCTCGTGCTCCGCCAGCTCCGGCCCCCCGTCGTCCGCCGTGAACAGCGTGAGCGCGGCGACGACCACGGCGAACGCCACGCTCCAGGCCGGGCGGACTCGGAGGATGATGGCGCGCGGAGTCACGAGCCAGCGCATCAGGCGGTGCGCGCGGGATGGCACCGGGCGCCGGATCTCCGCCATCACCCGCGACTCGAGGCTCGCCGCCGGGGAGGCGGGGGGCGCCGCGAGAAGACCCGCCGCAGCCGCGAGCTGCACCACGGCGCGGCGCAACTCGGACGGGACGGCGTCCGCGGCGAGCTCTCCGTCGAGCACCTGATGAATCCTGGGATCGATCGTACTCATGCGTGATCCTCCAGCGCCTTCAGCAGCGCTTCCCGGGCGCGATGCACCCGCATCTTGAGCGTCGGAATACGCTCCCCGGTGACTGCCGCCATCTCCTCGTAGCTCAATCCCTCCACGTGCTTCAGCACGAACGCTTCGCGCTTGTCGGGCGACAGGTCCGCGAGCGCCCGTTCCACCAGCTGGAGTTGGTCCGCGCGCTCCAACGCCGCCTCGGTGTCGGCTGAGTCCGCCAGGGGCGGCGCGTCGTCGAGCGGCACCTCCGCGACGGACCGGCGCACCAGATGACTCTTGCACCGGTTGGTCACGATGCGATACAGCCAAGTGCGGAGCCGCGCCGGCTCCCGGCAGCTTGCGAGGTGACGGTAGGCGCGGACGAAGCTCTCGGCCACGGCGTCCGCGGCGGCGTCCCGGCTCCCGAGCATCCGGGTGGCGAACCGCAGCAGGCCCGCCTCGTAGCGGCGGATCACAACGCCGAAGGCTTCGGTGTCGCCGGCGAGCACGAGGGCCACCACCTCCGCATCGGGGGGCGTCCCCCTCACACCCATGAGACCTGCATGGACATTAGGGCGTCACGAGACGGGCTGGTGATAAGATGGGATGTTGCGGGTGGGAACTGAGTTAGTGATCCCGTGAGACCTCTTGCACGACGGCGAGGTAGCTCGCCGCTCGCAACCCCTCGCCGCCGACGGTGCCGACGAAGGCCTCGAGCGTTGCCTCGGCACGCCGTCGATACCGGACGTCCCCGGTGAGACGGGCGAGGCGCAGCAGCACGCGCCCCGCCCACCCGTTGCCGCCGGGAAGCAGATCGTCGAGCACGGGTTTCGCCCGCTCGACGAGCGCCGGCGCGGTCGGGTCCGTGGCCGCGGCGTCGAAGTAGCCGGCCGAGCTGGAGTCGGCGAAGTCGCGCTCCAACAGCCGCGCGAGATCCTCCGCGATCTCCAGGTAATGCGTTTCGCCCGTCGCTTCGCGGGCGGCGAGACACGCCCAAGCGACCTGCACCTGATCCCCGAGCAGCGCGCGCTCCGGCGAGCCCGCTCCGGCGACGTGGCGCACGGCCCGCCCCCGCGCATAGACGCGTCGCAGCAGCGTGTCGAGCGCTGCGCGCGCACGCGCAACGGCTCCCGAGTCGCCCAACGCCTCCGCCGCGTCCAGAATCGATCCGATCACATACGCGTCGCGGTCGGCGAACACGGTTCGATCGGCCGTGCGGCCGACGGCGACGGCGAGGCGCCGGGCCAAGTCGCGCGCCGCGTCGCGATAGCGCGACTCCCCCGTGACCGACCACGCCGTCACGAGATCCCGCAACAGGCCGGCGCGTACGAGCTCCGGGGGATCGTCCCGCGCGCTCGCGGCGACGCCCGCGTCGCCGGAATCCACCAGGTAGTCCAGCACGGCACGGGCAGGCACGAGGTACGTGGAGTCGTGGGTGCGCGCATAGGCGGCGAGCAGCAGGCCGACGGCCTGCGTGAAACGGAAGCTCGCGACGTCCGAGTGGGTCCGGGCGGCCGCGGCCGTCAGGCCGCGCACCGCCTCGGTCTCGCGCTGCACAGCGCCCGGTTTGGGCGCGCTCCGCACGCCCGCGCGACGGCCTCCGGCGCGCTCCCGCACGAGCGCGGCGCGCCGCAGGATGGAGCCGCGCCGCTCTCGGTAGCTCCTGGCCACGTCGGGAAGCACCTGTTTGAGCCCGCGTCCGGTGATGGGATCGTCGAGCGGAAAGTAGGTGCCTCCGAAGAACGCCGACCCGTCGGGCGTGAGGAACACGGTGATCGGATAGCCGCGCAGGCCGGCGAGGAGCTGCACTGCGGTCGCATAGCGCTGCGCGACGTCGGGACGCTCGTCGCGGTCGACGCGGACGGGCACGAACAGCGAGTCGATCAAGGCGCCGAGGCCCGGGTCGCCGTACACCTCGCGGTCCATCACCCCGCACCAGCGACAGTCATCCGCTCCCACGTACAGGAGGACGGGCCGGTCGAGACGCGCGGCGAGCGCGAACGCATCGCGCCCCCATGGCTGCCAGCTCACCGGCTGGCGCGCGGCGCGTGCCAGATAGGGCGTGGTCGACTGCGCCATCCGGTTCGTGAGGGGCCCGTGCTCGGAGACGCAACCCACCAGCGTGAGCAGCGACGCTGGGAGAAGGAAAGACGCTAGGGCGGCTCTCATGGGAGCGGGTGGAAGATACCCTGTCCCTCACGCCGCCGTTCCCATGAGGACCGCGGTGCGGTGGTGACTCCACCAACAGCCTGGGCGGGTACCGCCGGCGAGGTCCGGCGTGCGGTCCTTTCCTCTGACCGAACGGCCCCTTTTCCCAGGCCGTGTGTGCAGTTTGCGCAGTTTTGCGCTGGACGTCAAGAAGACGCCGCGGTTATTGTTGGATCATGGACGCCACCCGAATCACCCCCAAGCCCAACGGGCCCCTCGTCGTCGAGGGCCCGGTCAAGATCGTGACCCCGGACGGCCGCGAGCTGCCCGTCCCCCCCCGGAAAGACGGCCGACCGGCGGAAGTCGTTGTCCTGTGCCGTTGTGGAGGGTCTGCGACCAAACCGTTTTGTGACGGAACTCACAAGCGGAACGGCTTCTCCGACGCCCCACCTACCCGCCCCGCTCCCACGACTTAAGCAGGGGGTATTATGTTGTCTCCGTCCCGGCGGGGGTGAACCGGGGGAGCCACCCCTGACCGCAACTGATGCACCCCGCCCCCCTGCCCTGCCCCCGAATGGAGGAACGCAATGGCGAAGGGTGGAAAGGCCCCGATGGCCGCGGATGAGGGCTACTGCGTGAAGTGCAAGGCCAAGCGCAAGATTTCGAACCCGCAGCAGGTCAAAATGGCGAACGGCCGGCCCGCGCTGAAGGGCGTCTGTCCGGTGTGCGGCACGGGGATGTTCAAGATTCTGCCGCCGAAGTAAGCCGCCAACCACATCGACAACGCGAGCCCCCGGTCGAGCATGGCCGGGGGCTCTTCGCTACCGGGCGGCAGAGGCGACCCAGCGGGTGCCGTCCCCCTGGTAGGCGTACCGGAAGGTGACGCACGCCGTACCCACATCTTGGCAGTAATAGGCCAGCAGCTCGAGCTTCGCATATTTGCCACCCCCCGTTCGCACTCCATAGACGTGATGCTTCGACGTGAGCAGGTGGCTCAGCATGCTGTAGGCGTACCATTTCCCCACGCCGGGGTTGGTCGTGTCCGACGCATCCGTGTTCGGGAGGTAGCCGGTGGCTGGGACCTCCCGCACCGAGTCGAACGGCACGGCGCCGAGATCGACGATGCCCCCGTCGGCGCCCGTGATCAGGTGAAAGCGCCGGAAGGCGATGTCCCACCCTCCCGAATCCACCGTGGCGCCGCGCCGGAAGTCGAAGCGGCGCCAGCGGTCGGTGCTCGACGCGTCCAGGGTGTAGGTCAGAGGCCCGACGAGCGAGTCGCCCACGACCGCGGGCCGCGGCACCGTCGGCCGGTAGGGAGGGAACTCCGGGGTGGTGAGCGAGCCAATCACCAGGGACGCGACGAGCAGCGCGAACGCGCCGCCCATCGCGAGCACCAGGACGGGCGGCCGGGCGCCCCCGGCGCTCACGCCTCGGCCATGAACGGGTAGCTGAAGCTCCGGGGTGGGACGAAGTTCTCCTTCACGGCGCGCGGGCTCGCCCAGCGGATCAGATTGAGCAGGCTCCCCGCCTTGTCGTTGGTGCCGCTCGCGCGCGCCCCGCCGAACGGCTGCTGTCCCACCACCGCGCCGGTGGGCTTGTCATTGACGTAGAAGTTTCCGGCGGCATACCGGAGCGCGTCCTTCGCCTGCTCGACGGCGCGGCGGTCCTGCGCGAAGATCGCGCCGGTGAGTGCATAGGGCGACGTTTCGTCCACCAGGCGCAGCGTCTCGGCCCAGCGGGCCGCCGGGTAGACGTGGACCGACAGGACCGGCCCG
>Ga0209472_1000019_pt1 | contig 84902 bp, 70 predicted proteins | sample GraSoiAngelo_130_FD_185887 | JGI IMG/M metagenome (GOLD analysis project Ga0209472, IMG submission 185887) | Grasslands soil microbial communities from the Angelo Coastal Reserve, California, USA - 14_0929_02_20cm (SPAdes) (version 2) | ecosystem: Environmental > Terrestrial > Soil > Grasslands ... | reverse complement strand
TCCGGCCCCATTCACCTTGCCTCCGCGTAACATAGGCTAGCACTTCAGGAATCCGACTGCTATTCGGCAGGAACTGACGTGCCTGCTCAAAGTAACGCAGTGCGGCGTCGTAATCCTTTAGACAAGCGTAATTGTAATAGCCCTTGGCCAAGATGGCCTCGCCGAGATTGGGCTGAAGAGTAAAGGCGGTCTCGGCCGCCTCTCGCGCCTCTTCGCGGAGGGCGACCGTTGGTTGAAGACTCCCTACGAGGTAGCCGCGCGCATCTACGTTTGACAGCAGCGCCCAAGCAAGCGCGAACTTCGGATCGAACCGCACCGCTTCTCTAAGATATTTCTGTGCGGCAAGAGCGTTCGCTGGGTTGTTGCCGGTTTTGAGCGTATAAGCCAGACCACGCAGATAAGCATCATAAGCTTCAGGATTATCTGTTGGTTTGGCAGCGATGACTTGCTCTTCCTGCCCCGTAAGTTTTGCCTGCAATTGGTCGGCAACAGCTTTGGCGATGTCGCTCTCGACTGAAAAAATGTCAGTCAGTTTTCGGTCAAATGTGTCTGCCCAAATATGGGAATCAGTGGTTGCGTTGATCAGCTGCACGTTCACCCGCACAGCATCGCCGCTCTTCTGCACGCTGCCTTCCAGAATGTGGGCGACGCCAAGTTGCCTGGCGACCTCGCTCAGGTTTTCAGGGGCGCTTTTGTAATGCTGCGTGGACGTGCGCGAGATCACCTTTAGATCGGCGATCTTCGCTAAGCGTGTCAGAATCTCGTCCTGGATGCCGTCGGCAAAGTAGGCGTTGGCTTTTTCTTCGCTCCGGTTTTCGAAGGGTAAGACGGCGATCGATTTTTCCGGGATTGCCGGTGTCTCTGGTTTTGGTTTCGCCTGCCGCTTAAACGCTCCGAGGTACAAGCCAGCAAGTGCGAGAACAGAGAGTACAGTGATGCCACCGATGATTAGCGTTTTTCTGTTTAATCTTTTGCTAGGGGTCACTCTTGTTCTTGCCGGGGCTGGGGCAAGCTGCAGGCGCTGCGCAACCTCTGCAGCTGATTGCGGACGGTGCGGCGGATCTTTTGCCAGACATGCTGCGACCGTCTCTTCCCAAACTTGTGGCACGGACGCGGGCTCGATGTCCAATTCCTTGCGCCGCTCCGCGAGCGAAGGAGCAACTCGCTCGCAAATCTGCCAGTCGATGTTCCCCGAATAGAAGGGCGGTTTGCTCGTAAGCAATTCATAGATGCTCGCGCCTAACGAATAGATGTCATCCAAATGCGTACAGTGTTCGCCATTTAGCTGTTGCGGGCTCATATAAGTGAGCGTGCCGCCCCGGCCTTGCTCCATCGTTAAACGGCTTACCGAATCAGTCAGACTGCGCGCTATACCAAAGTCCGTTACCTTTAGGTCGTCGCGTTGATTGACCATCAGGTTTGCGGGCTTCAAGTCACAATGGATAACGTTCGCGCGAGTGTGCGCATAAGCGAGTGCATCGCACAGCTGACTTATCCAGGTAGCAATCTCATCCGGCTCGAAGACCCTCTGCTCTTTCTCGGCTCGCAAGTTCGATAGCGTTTCTCCATCGATGTACTCCATCGAAATGCAGGCGGAGCGTTCGTCATGCACAAAATCATGAATCCGGACGACGTGCGGATGCGTCAGTTCGAGGCAGCGCTTCGTCTCTCGTTTGAGTTGATCGAACACTGCATGATCTCGAATCATCAAATCGGGAAGAAATTTCAGCGCGACGTCGCGCTCCAGCTCTTCATCGTGCGCCAGCCAGACAATTCCCATTCCGCCTCGCCCGAGGACCTTGACCAGCGTGTAACGGCCAAAGACTTTTTGTCCGCCGACAGACTCACGCGATGTTGCAGCTATGACATCGCCTGCGCGTTCGTTACTCATTTTGAGTAAGTATACATCATTAAGGTAGGAAGGAAGTTAAAAGCCAACAGACGGCTACTCCTACAACGCCTGTTCAGGTTCATCCCAAGACGCACGGGTGCCTTGTGATTTGAGAGACTTTGCGTCTATGATCAGTTCCCATTAATATTTCCGATGAACGCGCCCCCAGAGGAAAGTGCCTGGTTGGAGGCGACCGATGGCACACGCCATCCGATCCGTGGCAGTTGTTCGCTCGGACGGACCGCCGCTAATACGATCGTGGTCGAATCGCCGAAAGTGTCGCGCCGGCACGCGCTTATTCATCTGCAAAATATCGGCGAGCTTTGGCTGATCGATTTCGGCAGCAGCAACGGAACTTTTTTGAACAAGCAGCGGATTCATCACCCGATTCGATTGAGCGACGGCGATCAAATCACAATCGGAGATCAGGATTTCAAGCTCCGGGAGCCGCTCGCTATTTCAGAGGAGTACAAAACGGACGTGCAACGAACACTGCGGGAAATCGAGAATACTCCGTGCTGGCTTCTCGTCGCGGACATTCGCGGTTTTAGGCCACTCAGCCGCCAGATGCAGACCGAGGACTTGGATGTTCTTCTCGGAGCGTGGATTTTCAAATGCAAGGAGATCATCGAGAACCAGCACGGGATAATTAACAAATATCTCGGCGATGGTTTTCTTGCCTATTGGCCGGATGCCGCTACGAGCCCGGAGGAAATCGTAGTGGTAATCTCCGCGCTCAAAGAATTACAAAGAAAAAAATGGCCGGAGTTTCGGTTCGTTGTTCATTTCGGGGCGGTCGCGATTGGTGGGGTCGCGTCGATGGGTGAAGAAAGCTTGATGGGAGGCGAAGTAAATTTGATCTTCCGCCTGGAAAAACTCGCTAGTTCGCTGGGCGAGCAGTGCGCGCTGAGCGAAGCAGCGCATACAAAGCTCCGAGAACTAGTTCCCGCGCATTCACTTGGCGAATTCGAACTGAAAGGATTTGAGGCAAAGTGTGCCTTTTTTGCTCTTTAGCTTTGGCTGGACCAGAGGGCGCACTATCAACCGATTTGAACCTTTTATAACCAGAGCGCCGCCAAGCCATCCTTGCCCATCAGCGGCCAAATTTCTCTAAAGGTACTCTCTCGCGGTCGAGTTCTGCGGCCTGAGCAGAACCTTTGAACCCTCGTAGTACACAAGGAAGTCTGCATCCGCCGGCGGTTCAGCCATTCCCGGTATGTTGTTCATGCCGCCCGGCCAGGCTTTACATTCTCATAGGTGCCCGATCGTGCTCGGATTTTGTCCCAGTCTTGGAGTATAAATTCGCGTCTCAATTATCGGGCGACCTGGATCACTAATTCTGATCTCACTAAAGCGGTTCGGCCTTGGTGTAGTCGCCGATTGCTTGATAAAGGAGCCCCAGATAGTTGAGGCTTGTTCCGGTATCTGGGTGTTCGGGCCGCAGCACCTTCTCGTCGATTTTGAGCGTTCGGTGGAAAAACGGCTCGGCCTTGGCGTCGTCGCCCATTGCTTGATAGAGCACGCCCAGCCACTTCAGACTACCCGCGGTGTTTAGGTGTTCCCGGGCCGAGCACTTTCTCGCGGAGCTCCAAAAGCTTCAACGCTTTAGAAACGGCCTCGGAAAACTTGCCTACCCTAGAGGGGTTGGCCGATTTGCTGATTGAGCCGATACCTCTGCGACGGGTGGGGATAGAAACTTTCGTCCATTAAACACCCGATCCATCGGCCGTGACGAATCATGCTCGATGGTCATTGGAATTTAACATTGTGTTCCACGCACCAATCCTTCGCAGGTGTTACTGAGGCAGCGGCAGCTTGTTTGTAATAGGTCTCTGCTTTGTCTCGGCGTTTAAATATTTTTGTGATTTCTGCACCGTGCTTCTCGATTGCGCGAGCATAGTAATACATGCAGATGGGATCCTTATTGTCGACGCCTTGTAGATAGAGTTTTACTGCTTGTTTCCAATCCTCGGGAACGCCTCGTCCAACTTCATATAGAACACCAAGGTGGCCGTAAGCCACCCAGTCTCCCGCGGCGATGGCTTGTTCAAAGTACGTTTTCGCCTTTTGATCTCTCTCCTCCTGGCGCAAATTAGCAAAGGAACCCAAACCGTCATAATAGCACTGACCGACTAAGGTTAGTGCATGAGCGACCCCGGCGTTTGCCAACGGTAGTAGAATGCGAATGCCTGTGTCTTCATCTTTAGCCGTTCCGGCACCCCGCAAGTAACAATCGCCAACAATCGTTCCGGCCGCAGTGTTTCCGGCCTCATAAGCTAGTTTAAACCATTTGAAGCCCCTTTCTTTGTCCGGATGCTGACCGCATTCGCCCCGAAAGTAAATCCAAGCAAGCTTGATCATCGCATCAGGGTTGTGCTTTATTTCCGCCGCGTAATAATACCAATTGAACGCTTCGGGTGAGTTCTTAATTCTCAGCTGGCCAGCCAAAATCAAAATTGCCGGCATGATATCGAGGTGTGCCGCAAACTTGATATTTTCTTTATATGCGCGGAACTCCTCGTTACTTAGCGCCGGTCCTTTAGTTCGGAGTCCTTCCATGACAACTTGAAGTGCCTCTTTATGTTCTGTGGAAGCCGGTTCTCCTGAAGTCGTCAAACGCTGAAATAGCGAAAGAGAAGCGCGATGATATTTGAGCCAATCTTGAGCTGTCTCATACCCTTTGACCTCGTTTATTAGTGCTTTAACTGAATCAGGCGTCGGTGTCGGTCTAGGTTTAGTCTGATCAAGCTGCAAAAATATGTCCGTAGCCGTGCTTCGATCGACTATCAGGTCCTGTTCTTTCGGGTTATATCCATCCAGCGAAGCGGTAATCTTATGCTTTCCAAACTTAACGTTGATAAATGTGTTTGGCGGTTCCTGGGGCAGCGTTCCATCCAGGCGAATGAGCGCACCGGGTGGATTGCTGCGAACGGATAACTTCCCGATTTCCTCAGGCGGACGCGGCTTGGGTTGCAAGACTATCTTCGGAGGGTTTGCACCATCAAAGCGCAGATCTTGTTCCATCGCTAAATATCCATCCATACTAACGGTAAGCCGATGGGTTCCAAATGTGACGTTCCTGAAAGTGTGCGGTGCACTAGTTGGCAGGCCTTTGTCAAGAGTAACTGCGGCTCCAGGGGGCTCAGTTTCAATTGTGAGATCTCCAAGCCTTGGACCTTTCACAACCGAAGAGGATGGCTTCTTCAAAATGAAAGGTATCGAACAAAGCAGCAAGGTGGCGGCGCAAACCAACCAGACCCACAAGGGAATCCTTTTCCGTCGACTAATGGAATTATCCCCACCGATCGGTGCTTCTGCTTCCCAACTTGGAGCAACGCTGCCATCACTGATCTCAGCAATCTTTTCCGGAGGACTTGGAGGCCCAGCGATCGTTGCGCCCGGCTCCTGTTCTATTAGTTTTTCACTTCCTTCCGCTTTCGGTTTTGCAAGTGGTGGGGGAGTTTCCCCAGCGCTTTTCCCCATCTCTTTCTCTGAAGTCTCGATAAGTGTTTTGAGTGCAATCGTGAGTTGGCCGAGATGCTTTTCCAGTGGCCCCGTGGTCGCGTCAAACCAGTGCGGAGCGCTGAGGTAATACCGGAGATCGTCGTTAAGAGTCACCTCCTCGATTCGGAAATTGACGATGGGCAAACGCACATGGGCAGCCAGCTCCAGTTCGCGCAGGATCTGTTCGGAACGATTCGAATCCGATGAGAAAATCAGCACCATGGCTTTGCTCATGCGGATCGCGCGTGTGATCTGACCCGCAAACGAGAGACCGGGCTGCACGTCGCGCGGAGCGACCCAACACTGGATCGCCGCATTTTCCAGAGCGGCGCAGACGGCATCGGCGACTGATTTGTTTTTCGTCGAATAGGAGATGAAAACGTCGTGCGCCATGCTATCCCCAATGGGTCGTTTTTATCTTTTTCTCGTCTGACTGGCAAGTATATGCCGGAAAAGGAAGGCGCCGGCGCAGTCAGATGGACGCTTGTGTCGGGAGATGCCGCAGCCGCGCCAGATAAGGTCTGCGCGGTTTGCCGATCGATGATTAACCGGGCTTGCTGCTCGCCGATCGTTTGCGGCCGATTTTTCGGATCCTTCCAGGCATGCCGCAATTGTTTCCTTCCACCGCGATGGGACTGCGTTCTCGCTAGCTAAATGCTGCGCAAAAGAATCTAGGTATATCTTCGTGACTGCGAGGTTGCCTCTACCACTCTTGAATTTCAGGACTGGCAGATATCTAATCCAATTGGATGGTTCGAGTGGTTTTCTTGGCAGTCTGCAATTGATCGGTTTTCCCACGATCACAATCCCGACAGCGATGGAAATGGTTGAGATCGTGATCGGCACTGCGTTCGCGGTGTCCTCCGTGACTGCTCCGTGTTCAATCAGTGTGCATCCGTGCCCAAACTCAATTGCATTGGCCAAGCCACATCACTGGCAACGGAGTTTGAGGGGCATCCGCTACAGATAGCATTTGGATGCCGCGCAGCCCTAGGTTCAGTTTGGTGCGGATAGTTTTATTCGTCGGCGCCACGAACCAGCGCCCTAAGAAAATCGAATTAATGCTGAGTTACACTAGCGGGGACCGAGGGTTGGCCGTTATAACGAGAAGGCAGCCCCCACTGATAAAGTCTGATCTGTGCGCGAATGGCATCAGCTAATACCGTATTGCCCTGATCGGTAGCCAGCTGCAAAGCGCGCTTGGCGGTTTCTACCGCGTTGGGGAATCGTCCGATTTCGGCATAGACGGGCAGCCAAGGTAGCGTTAATGCTCGCGTTCTCGTTCCCCGTGAGATGGTCCGCGCGTTCTGCCAACTCGATTGCCTTGGTGCCGTTACGCAGCCGTGTCTCCGGAAATGTCGCCAGCACCAAGGCCATGTTATTCTGGGCTTCCACATTCAAAGGATTGATTTCCATTGGCTTTTCGAAATGAGCAAGGGCCTCGTTCAGCCGTCCAAGTTGGAGAAAAGCTGTGCCTAGGTTTGCTCGTGGCGAATAGGATTCAGCGGGCAAGAGGCTGGCATCGAGTGCGCTAGTCGCGAGGCTAAAAATTATTATTGACGACCCCGGCTCCGCGGTGTTTGGATGGTTGGAAATGGCTGGCGTTGAATCTAGTTTGCGCTCCTCAGCCCGACCCAGACCGCGCGGCGAATGTAGACACTCCGCCGTCCCGCGCTTTGCCTGCTCTCCCAAAGCTACTTCCTTTCGTCCAGCCGATAACCCTCCGTTACTTCCCTATCCTTTCCGCGACCTCAACCATCCATGACCGTTTCAGCCTATGACAACGAAGCATATTAAAATGACCAACCGAACCGCCATGCACCTTCCGTACATTCTTGCCTGCGCCATCGCCGCCTTTCTGGGACTCAGTGGGCTGGCGGTGGGACAGGGCCCGTTCGAAGACTTTGGCATAACTTTTTGCGATAATCCGAATGCTGCTGCAGTCGGGGCTGCTCTTGATAGTGCGAGGGGCGATCCGCGCATGGACGTGCCACGCGATGCCAAGGGACGGACTCTGTTTGAGCTCCTCGATTTCAAATTAGTGGGGAACCAGCCTGAGCTCTGCGACCTCTTGGATGAGCGGATTCCGGCCGAAGAGTTCACCGCGGTTTTCACTCTCGGTTTCTCCCAGGCAAATATTCAAACTGACAATCTGTCTCGGCGTATGCTGGCTATTCGGACTGGCAGCGGCTCCAGCGCGACGGGTTTTACGATCAACTCCGGCGTTAGTGAATTCAGTATGGGCCTTGCTGGACCGACGGGGCCAGAAGGCAAGAGCGGCCCGTCTGTGATTCAACCCACACCCCAGAATCGCTGGGGCTTCTTCGTGACGGGGATTGGTGAGTTTACCAAAGTCGATGACACCAGCGTAGCGCATGGGTATTATCTCCCCACCGGGGGTGTAATTTTCGGCGCCGATTATCGCGTGTCACCGAACTTTGCGATCGGCCTGACTGGTGGGTATGCGCATACGAGTGGAGATCTCTTATATACCACGCTCGACGTTGATGGCGGAACAGTCGGCGCCTACGCGACCGCGTTCGCTGGCGGGTTCTACATCAACGCGGCCGCGACCGGGGTTTTTAACGATTATGAGTCTCACCGGGATGCTCTTCTCGGTGATGCCCAGGGTGACACCAACGGCCGCGATTTCAACGGTCTCGTTGCGGCAGGTTATGAGTGGAAAAGTGGTGGTCTTACCATAGGGCCCACCGTGAGCTACCAATACACCTACGTTGAATTTGATGGTTTCACTGAGCATGGATCTCTCTTGCCTCTAACCTTCAATGACCAGAATGCCGAATCCAGTCGGACAGCCCTGGGTGCAAAGATTTCGTATGATTGGCACGTGGGCCATATTCTGGTGAGGCCGGAGTTTCGGGCCGCGTGGCAGCATGAATTCGACGATACCGCGAACTCGATTGTCGCCAGTTTTGCAAACGGCGCCGGCAACAGCTTCACAGTTGATGGTCCAGAGATCGGCCGTGACAGTTTGCTAATCGGAGCAGGTGCTGCTGTCATATTTAACGATCGCGTTTCCGTGTACGCTTACTATGATGGCGAGCTCGCTCGCACCAACTATTCCTCCAACAACGTCTCCGCCGGTGTGCGAGTGACCTTTTAAGATCGAGACTGCCTGACGATTTTTGCGGATCGACTCGCTCATTTCCATCGCGCGTGGGCGAAGGATCGATAGTTTAAGGCTTCCATGGTCGTGGACAGCGCTTATGAACTCCAAGGCCGTGACTAGACTCGCGGCTGGTTTGCTTTGCCTATCCCAGATCGGGATGGTGCATGCAGCAGACAAGAGCAGGGCTTCGGAACTCCGATCGATTAGTATCAGGGTGCAAGCCGGAGGCTTTGGAGTAGCAAGCGCTGCCGACATCACAGCCGTATTGCAATCTGCAGCCGGAGAACTTTCCAGGTATTGGCCAAGAACTCAGCTCCCGAGTATCGATGTGTATCACCGAGCGGATCATCCACAAACCGATTCAATACGCGCGGCTGGAAACCGGATCGCGATCGGACTGACGGCCCGGGACAATCACTGGGCGCAATATAGTTTTCAATTTGCGCACGAGTTCTGCCATGCACTGGCTAACTACAGCAATAGCTCTCGACCGTTAGTGCGCTATCCCCGCCATGCCAACCTTTGGCTGGAAGAGAGTCTATGTGAAACAGCTTCGTTGTTTGCTTTGCGAGCAATGGGTCGCTCGTGGCAGACTGACCCTCCGCATTCGGCCTGGCGGGAGTACGCTGTGTGGCTCAACTCTTATGCGAAGGAGCGCCTTGCAATGGCCAAGAATCGCCTTCCGCCGGGAACGCAGTTTTCAATTTGGTTCCGCGAGAACCAGTCCCTCTTGCGTCACAGCCCTACCGAGCGTTCCCGAAATACGATCATTGCGACTCAACTTCTGCCGATTTTTGAAGCAGAACCACGCGGCTGGGAAGCGTTGGCATTTCTCAACAGCGCGTCCAGTGATCCGCAGAGCTCGTTGGCGCAGCATCTTGCCCGATGGCGTTCGCGATGCCCGCAGGAGCTGCGATCATTCGTGACCAAAATTGCGGAAGTGTTTCTGTGAAGTCGTAGTGGCTAAAACTTGAGGAAAGCGTTTGTCACCCGCCGCATCAATAATCAGCAAAGCCCAGGTCTTCTGTGAAAAAGCGGATTTAATTTAGGTATGTTTTTGGAGTTTGAAATGACGACTCTGGTAAATTAGCTTGCTAAACAGATTGAGCATTAAGGTTCGTTACTCAGTTCCGGCAGGCGTAGGCAAGATTGCCGTAATCCTGGCCTCGATCGCGTGCAGCGCGTCGGAAGCGGCTGCGCCCGACAATGTTTTTCATAGACGCCCAGACCGCGTGCTCACTCTTTGGGAGCATTCCTCGAAGGCCACGCTCACTTTTGCATGGGGCGAACTCACGACGAGCCGAATAATAGAGACCCAAACCATGTTCATCCGGCACACAGCCACTGAGCTTCAGCGGCGAATCGCTGAGAAAAATGCGAAGGCCTACTTTGCCCATCTTGGCTCGGAGAAAAAATCGGCGCTTAAGAAAAAGAACATTCACTATCTTGCTGTTCCAACTGTGCGGAGCAAGGAAACCTCGCCCAAAGCTAAGGAAGTGATCATGATATGGGATATACCGAGAGAGTCCCTGGCCGGCCAAAATGTTTACGAACTCGACAGCGCGCCACCCGTCGGTAAGCTCGCGACCTACGACAATCTCGTGGCGGAATATGTCGGCAAGCCCCCCGCAGGTCTATAGCGACGATTCATGCCAACCTTTCACCAGGCTTGATTGCCGATAGCTAGGGTGTTGCTGGGAGCCAGTGGCTACGCTTTTCGTGGCCGATAATTGGCGGGTTCGGGACGCGACTCACCCGCCCGCTCGCGTCTTCTCAGTCACGTTGCCAGCCATCGATGCGCAAACCGCTCGCTATTGAGCTTTGTTTGGTTCCTTCCCATTATTGGATTCACTCAGGTCTTTCACCACTTGCGGAGTCCGCGGTCAGGCGTTCGATCGGCACGCCCAGCCATTGCGCAGCTTCTTTCCGTTCTTGAAACACGCGAACTTTAATTGAAGAACCCTCAGTCACTGAGGCGAGCAATCGGGCGTAATGAACAAGAGTAGAATCGGTAGCGAGAATCGCTGACTTCACCGGCGCGCGACCCGCGTGGGAGAGGCGCCGATGCAAAGAAACATCACTGACATATCTGAAGTTGAGCTCAACTTCATGGACTTCCAACGTATCGGAGAATCGATTGAAAGGCTCCTGCGTTGCGGCTTCGAGATCTTCGATAACACTGGTGATCTTGTTAATCGCCGCCTGATCGATCAAACCGCGCGGTCGATAAATGAGCAGACGAATATCGTGGTGAAACTGAATATCAGGAGGAAGCTTCATTGGGTTTCTTTCATTCGCGGGTGGCTCTTTCAAGTTCCAAAAACGCAGTCACCTTTTCGTCCGCGTGCACAACGAAGATCGTTCGCCCTTTGGAATCCACGGCCGAGACCCAGCCCAAACTCCAACCGGCTTTGCTGAGCTTATCTGCAATGGTCTCCCAGTCCCTAATTGGCACGAGGCCGAGAATGCCAGAGAGCGCGAATACTTGCTAGTCGAAAAGTCTTTCTCGCGAACCGATAGACTGTTAAGACGTGGCCCGGTGAAGCGCGCGTTTTTCGCTTTAGTCGCGTCCTTTGTCATTGCCGGGGCACTCGCTGAATCGCCCGAACCGACCAAGCTTCGCATCACAACCTGGAATCTGGAATGGTTTCCAAACGGTTCCGCCCATGATGTGACGCCGGAAGTACAAGCGCAACGGATCGCGGCAGCGGCAGATGTTCTCAGGCCGATTAATCCTGACATCATTTTGTTGCAGGAGGTGCGGGATTACGAAGCATGTGCTCGCCTTGGTGAGGCCATCGCGCCAGGGACTTATCACGTCGCAATTTGCTCGGCGTTCAAGGAACCGTTCCAGAGAGGACTCGGTAAACAGCAGGTGGCGATTCTATCCAAATATCAAGCGCAAGCCGCGTGGGCAGAACCGTGGAAATCAATGAATGGCGTTGATCCGCCGAGAGGCTTCGCGTTTGCCTGGTTTAAGATTGGCAATGATGACCTTGGCGTCTATTCGGTACATTTAAAGCAATCTGATTACTCACGGCCATAGACAGGCTGAGGCAGCTAAGAACACTCAAAAACGCGAAGTCGCTATTGCACAGCTCCTGACGCACGTCCACGACGTGGTCAGCACGAACGATGCCAACCATAAAACGCATTATGATCGGGGGCGACTTCAACACAAATCACGATCAGATGATGTTCGCGGCGAAAAGAACACTCGATTCTCTCGCTGAAGCTGGATACCACAACGGTTTTGAAGAATTACCTTTATCGGAACGAGTAACGCACCCTGGGACTCACGGTTTTCCAGACGCCACGTTTGATTTCTTATTCGCGAAGGGTGTGATGGCGTCGCAGCCCACCATCATTCCGACAGCGGCATCGGATCATTGGCCCGTGACGCGCAATTTCCGTTTGCATTAAAGCGTGCGTCATCAGCGATGTTTGTCGCGAAGAAACAGTGCAACAAGCTGCGGGGGCCAGGATTCCCGGGGACCTGACCTGGCGCGGTGAACATGAATCAGCACGGCGCTCCAATAACCGCCTCTCCGCACCCGTGAGTGCCCGCAGTTTGCTGCCAAAGACATTTCAACCTGGACTCCTCTATTTTGTCACGCAAAAAATGCACGCTCACGGAGTCCGCCCCCGCAAAGACAGACGCGGTGTCGAATCTGATTTCCGATGCGCTATTGTGCGCTGGTTCCGTACTCCATCGCATCGCTCCTCGTAGGTAATGATGTAGATTTTCAGTTGTCCTCTAAATTTGTTCGCTCAATAGATGGATACAAATCGCCCTTTCCAATTCCACAAAGGCCGTCAGCACTTTATCGGCGTGCACAACGAACCGCTGTCCATCGTCGCGATGCGCGTCGAGTATGCTGCTTCAATCGGGCGAGTTAGTTTAGTTATTCCATGCATTTTCTAATGGTTGATCCATGTCGGAAATCTTTGCGAGCTTCGTGAAAGGTCGATCCAGTAGTTTCGCCTTGCCCGGTATTGACTAGGGGGATAGCGTTCCTACTCGCTTGTGAAGGCCGCACGCGTTATCACCAATACGGTTTGCTACCTGGCGTTGATGCTCACATCGGCGAAGGCCGGGGAAGGGTGGCAATCGATGGATTTGTCGAAGGATCCAACTTCGCTCTCGACGATCCTTGCTCTTCTCAGAAATCACGAACGTTTTGCTCAGTGGATAAACGGCAAGCCGCTAAGCAAGTTTACCTACGTGAGCTTGCGGAAAGATCGAAACGACCCCTCAAAGACGGTCTATATTCTGCTCGAGTGCGACGAGAGCAAGAAACCAATTAGGTTTCTGCGTGTCGATGAGATCGCTAGGCTAAGCATCACGGACCCCGGAGTGCCTGAGACAGCTAAACTTATTTTCGAGTACCCGGCTGCCGCTGTCAAAGCGACGAGTCTTGACCATCCAAGCGTTCAGCGAGCCGTTGAGCAAACGTTTCAACTGTTTGGGTCTTCGCAAAGTACCCTTTATCTTGTAAATGATCATTACGTCGAACGGCCCAAGGAAGGCGAGACAGCCAGCTCGACGCTAACTAGGTTGTCTGATCTAGGACTTCTAGTGCTTCGTTTGGTCTCGAAGGCTGCGGACAAGGTAAATAATGCATTCAATGCCGTTAGTAAGGGCAAAAGCTTTGCCTGGGATTCAACTTCCATAAAGCGCATCAGGTTTGAGCTGTCTCCTGATGGGAGCGCCATTCGCAAGCTCGAGATAGCCGGCTTGTTTAAGACCGACGACATTAAGTTACAAAGTCCGGACGCCGCAAATCTCTCCAAGCTAGAGATAAAGGATGATCGCACAACAGAAGTTACACTGGCGGAAATGCCAGCTCAGGGAGCTCGCGAAATTGGCAAGAAAAAGGAACAATCTTCGACCGCTCTCAACTGGGACACAAAAGACTAACGGACTGCGATTCATGAAGAGGCTGTTCATATTCACCTTTAGCCTGCTGCTCTTCGAGATTGGTTATGCCCTAGATGTTCCTGATTTCATGATGGTTCCTAAATCGACCTGGGTCGCAGCGTTTCCAGAATTGAACAAGGCGGACATCCAAACCGAAATAGCCACGGCTCCGCAGGATGCCAACCTCGGTCTTCGTCTCGTTCACCTGAAGAAGTCGTATCAAGCGACAAGGCGCGCGTCCGAGGCCCTTGGAGAAAATCGTGTCATTGAATCAGGCGACATTCTTTTAAGTTTGAGACCAGCTTGGGCCAATACGCTCGCGTACGCCCATGTGCAGTTGGGAATATCACATGCCGCCTTGGGTTTTGTCGTAGAGATGGACGGCAAGAAATACGTGCACTCTCTTGAGTCGCCGATGAGTTATAGCAGCTTTCTGGATTCACCACACCAATACGGCGATTTAGAGGCTTTTCATATCCTCCGACCGACGCTTCCAGAATCGGAGAAATCGAATTTGAAAAGCTGGGCCAAGCTAGCAATGTCCCATCCCGATCGTTTTGCTTTCTTCTCGGACTATAGCAAACCGATGTATAAACGTGGCCTTCCAGGGGTAGATCGTCCAATCGATCAAATTCGCCTTTTGGCAAAAGTTATAAAGAATGGCGGCCCAACTTTTAATTGTTACTGCTCAGAATTTGTCTGGTCGTTTCTGGGATTGCGCAAGTGTTCTCCGGATGAGTTTCCAAATGGTAACTTGGAAATGTTTTTCGATCCTTTGAAAGGGTTCTATCAAGACGACCCTAAGGCAGGCCTTACGCAAGGGCCAGATGCTGCACTAAGAAAGAGCGGCGACTCAAACAGGACTCAGATCCTCACTTCGCAGGTGTTTGTTGATTTTCTGGACAGCCCTTCGGACCTTCAAGGCCGAATGTCTTCGGGACACCAGGCAGTTGCGCGGGCTAATAAACCAAAGATGGAGTTGCTGAAACGTTATTACGCATCGGGCGAGCCTGCAGATATGGTCCCGGAGATTAATCAAGGTATCATCGAGAACTTTTCTCCAACGGCGTTCATGATTCGATCGGATGCCGGTTTAAATGGGCTCCGGTATGTGGGAACAGTAGTCTTCGACAAATAAGCAAATTTCTGCAAATTCGTGCCGGGGGATCAAAGTAACCTTTAGGGAAGACCCAAGCGTCTAGTCGAAGATTGTTTCGGAGGCTGCGCATTGTCGCAGCGTCGGTCGGGCAACCTTCATCGTAGCACCGGCTCGATTTCGTCGAGCGTTAACGAAGCAACAAAAGCCGGGTTTTCGTACGACTCCCTTAATGTGGAAGGCTCGATCGCCGCGATTTTGTTTGTACCAATGTTAGATCCGTGCCGGCAATCAAGGCACTTTCCCACGGCATCCCGAGAATCCGAGCGCCATCCGCCATTAGGCGCGATGCTAAGTTGAGGAAATTCCCTCGAAACATTATTTCCGTTAATTACGCCTTCGCGTCCTTTTCTTCGGCGTACGTCGAACCGGTGTTTTTTTGGCGGACCGTTTCTTTCTTACTGGCCTGGCTACTGTCTCCTGATCGCCGGCGACTGCATTAGTAGACCAGGTTCCCGCAGGCTCCTCGAAGAACATGAGCCGTCTATTAAACTTAAGAGTTCCGGGTTGGAAATACTTCTGGGACCACCCATCGGTCTCGTCGAGGAATATTGAGATAACCTCATCGCTGCTCTCAGAACCGGCTAGTTCATTAGCAATGTTCCGGAAATAAAAATGTCGGAAAATACGATCGAACTCGGTCATGTAAATGTCGGCGACGCGGGTGTTGCCTCGGACAAGCAACATGTTCTCGTCGTTTTGAAGCAACGAATTGGAAGAGAAGTTAGCGGAGCCCGAACATACCAGCGGATCATCCGACAACGGATCGATTAACAGGAACTTCGTATGCACAAAGAACACGAACCCATCGTTCTTCGGCCGAAAGTGCTCTTCTTGGAAGAACCACCTATCAAGCTCGAAATCCTCGATGCGTTTACGACTCGTGACTCTTCCGTTTCTGATTTGATAGATCTCTCCTAGCGGGACGCCATAGGACAGGATCACGCGATTGAAGTCGGCGGTGAGGTTTTTTTTCTGTGCTTGTGGTACCGGCTTTTCCATCAGGATGAAGCGCATTTGATTACGCCTCGCAGCAATCGGTTCGACCAAATCCTTGCCGATGCCAAAGGCAGCCGTGAACCAAACGGAGTTCGCGGCGTTAAGCATTCGCCGACCATACCAGCCAAGCATCTCGGACGTAGCGCGCGGTGAAAACACCCTCGCAGCCGAGTTTACGTTTATCGCTTCGGCTGGATTCGGTGTGAGCTCTGCGAGCTCGTTTCGAGCGGTCTCGAGATCGGGATCAGTTTTCAACAATTCCCAGAGAGCGAAATACTGTTGGGCGGTTTCGGCGTCGGCTATGCGGTGTCCGACATTGGTCTGCCCGAGAAAACCCGAAGCCGTGAAGTTGGTCGAACCCGTCCAGACTTCTACTGGATCTGTGGCTCCCTTCAGCCGTACGATAAACTTGTTGTGTGGGATCTTCGTGTTCGAACGCTGGAAAGTAATCGTTTGGTCGTTGACCGGAATCCCAGCATCGTTCATGGCATTCTCGTTAGGTCCGTTTTGACCGTTCGATCCCTTGGTGTCGTGGTAAACAATCTGCACATCGATCCCCCTATCGATTAGCGCCTGCAGTGCAGTCAGGATTGGCGGGTAGGTAAACTCATAGGCAGCGACGCGGAGCCCGTCGCCTGGTTGCGTCTCATTGATGTAGGCGAGACAAGCTTCGAGCAAGCCGCGAGACAACCAGGCGACTGTCGGATCTGTCGGGTTATTTATGTTCTGCGGTGGTTTGTTGCCGAACTCCTCTGAAAACTTTTGACTCGCGATCGCGCCGCGGTTGAACCAGACCCCGTGGGTCTGGCCAGGTTCCCATTCTTGTTCGGTGGTCACTTCAAGCCGGATCTCATCAGTCGGATTCGTTGTCAGCGCCGCCGGATCGCCGAACCTAGGCAAAATGCGGAATCGGTAAGTCGTCCCTGGCGATGCTGAATAGTCACCCCAAAGAAAGCTTTGCACCGGAAACCTGTCCGTATAAAACGCCTGCGGTTTGCTCGGGTCATTTGGGTCCCGGGCGTTCTTGGGGTCCGGCATGATTGACCTGAATACTTTCTGCGAGCGGAGGAATTTCGGCCCCATGCTCCCAGGACCGACGATTTCGCGCTCAAAAGAGAAACCCTTAAGACCCTCGCGGAGCGCATTCGGGCAGTTGAGTGCGATCAGTATCACATGAGTTCCACCTATAGCTTTAGCCTGAAAACCCCGTTGGGTGGTCACTAATTCACTGCGCATGGATTGCTCCCTTCGTTTTGGGAAAAGATTTTAACTCGTTTGACGCGCGGCATCCGGGATCACGATCTAACCAGATAAGATAAGCCACGGCGGGGTGTCGTGGCAAACACGCTGAAGTTGCATCCCAAGGGGCCGTTGACTTCATCGACTACTCAGACCCCTCCGGGCTGCAATGGACACAAGCGAGGATCACCGCACCTGCGGAGACCTGACCAGTGTTTGAGACACAAACATACAGCTGCCCTTCAGAGGTGCCCGCGAGCAACGACCAGGTCAGCTCCCAGTAGGGCTCGGCGTGCTCTTCATGGAGATTCTTATATTCAATGCACGACAAGAAGCGATGAGAGAGGTCAACGTGCTGCGAGGCCAGGTACTGACGAGCGATGCGAATTACCTGGGTGATATCAGAGGACGGAACATTCACTGTCTTCGCGGAAGCAAGTGAGCACAGAACCGTTATAGAAAGAGCGATACAGAACGAGATGGACTTCATAGGTATAACCAGAATTAGACCGTATCTTGCAATCTATTTCTGGCTTCATAAAGGCAGTATGTCGGAAAACACTACAAGTTGGCAAGCCACGTTTCAGCCGACGCCGATACGATCAAAGCTTCGAGAACTTCGACAGCAAAAACCCGTATCAAAACTTAATGAGCGAACAGAATTTGCCGCTGCCCGGCGCGCGCAACTGCAACCGTGGATCAAAAGCATGATTGGCGGCGACATTGTCAAGATCGTCAGCATGGACGTATATCCTAGCGGTGACAGTTGCTCAAAGCTGGTCGGAACCAACATTGTAAAAATCTCAGAAGCGAACTACATCGGCAAGCCGGACTTGTGCATGAAAATTGTTGTTGAGGCGCTGCTCTCGCTCCCTGCAGGATTTTATACGATTGTTTACCATACAGAACCGCGGCCCTGCGTGATGGATTTCTGCGTTGGTGGTGAGGGGTTCGGATTACGAGTGAGACCGCTCGACAGAGAAGCGATCGATAGCATAAAGCAGCCTGCCTGGCTGCGCATCGAGATTGAATGAACGAACCACGAGTTTCCTAATGGAAATCAGCTCAGTGGGCGTTTCCCAAGAGCTTGGTTACCTGTTCGCGCAGTCCTTTCGCTTAAATGTTTTAGGGATGTCTGCTTCAGGGCCAAATTTTCTTCAGGATCGCCGCGAGGCGGTAGCCGGCGCGAGCAATTTCGGTTCGGACTTGGGCGGCAGCCCATTTGTCGTAGGCGGCAAGATTACTAGCCTGTGCGCTCCAGCCGGGCGGATTAACACGAAAGGTAAGCTTGTTGAACGCCTCCGTGGCGATAGGCAGGACTTCGTTGGCCCATTTGACAGCCCAGCCACTGATGAAGGAACTCGTTTCCCATCCCGGCGGAGGATTCCTGATAATTGTCCGCGCGAAAGCGCGAGGCGTTTGCACGTTGGCAGCAGCCATGGCGTTTTGCACTGCCGTCGTATCCCAGTAAACATGCAGATTGGTACCGTGGAATTCGATTAGGTTTCCGCCGCCGTCGGCTTGCGCGCCTGTGGTCGAACTCGGATTTACCAACTGTGCGTTCGTTCCAAAGTACGCTGTCCCCACGTGTAACGGCTGGTGAATGTCCCCGACATAATGGACGAGCAAACGAAGCGCTGTTTTTTGCGTGATACCAGTGGGGTTGTTAGTCGCGTTGTTGTGGCCTTCGATGATGGCGATGCAATTGCGGAGCATGTGGACGACATCGATCGGCTTTGCGCCGACTGAGCCGGCACGATAGTGGGTTTCCTGAATCGGAATGTCGGTATAGTGATAAGCGTGGTGGTCGTGAGGCCCGTTGCTTCCTTGCACGTGGGAGTTAGCGGATACAAAAGCTACCATATCGTGGTCGTGCGGATTGAAATTGTATTTGCAATCGTCGGCCCACGTCGAAGCATGTTCGAGCGTTTCATTCCCGATAAGCGCTCGGACGTGTGCCACAGTGTTGGGCGAGTTGGCAATGAGCTTGTCGGCAATGGCGCCGACGGTTTGGTGCCCTTCGGGACCGTAACCAAAGGCCGTGGAAACCAGCACAGTGGCGACGAAGGTAAGGAGAACAGCGCGGACGACCCAGCCACGGTTGTTTGGGTTAGTTTTCATAGTGGAGGTGTGCAGTCTGACTGAACATAACGAGATAGACAAGATTGCGTCTTGGGCCGAGCGACGAAAACTCAAAAGCGACTCAGATTTTCACGTCGTTTTCTACGGCCTGGAAAATTTGACCGAAACAATGCTATATTCTGCGTTACGCCATACGAATGCGAAGTGGACGAATCTCCTAGCGCTCGCGATAATACGCAACGCCGTGAAAACATCGATCAGGTGTCGCCTTGCGCTCATTTGAGGCGTAGCGAAAGATGTAACATTCCGCGGCTTCTGCTGGAAAATCAAAATAGAATCATCTGATCTTAAATCGCTTTCGCGAGCGGTAACATCTGACACGAAATCAGCTCTTTGGGATCAGGTGATTCGAAGTCACTCGCTTTTAACCGGGTTCTCTAGCAGTTACAAATCATGTTACCGAATAGGCTGCTCCCTGGAAAAAGCCATCAGCATGCCGAAAATCGGCGGACGCAGCGGGCACAGAGATGTTGATCAACCAATTAGTGCGAGGAAATCTTATGGAGGGCTGCCTTCGCTTTTTCCAGATTCGCACGCGCAAGACTATTTTGATAAGGAGCCGCTTCAGGCGTGAATATGCTTAAAGCGTTTTCGAGGGAATCCACTGACCGTTGTAAATACTGCACACCTTGTTCTCCACTCGTCCGTTCGCCCAGAACGCTGAGCACGCTGCCTAGATTACCTTGCATCGCGGCCCAGTCCTGCGGCGATTGCTCACGTGTGTAAACTTCCAAGGCCGCGCGATAAGCGGCGACCGACTGCTCTAGATATTGCGCACCTTGTTCTCCGGTGACCCGTCGGCCAAGAACGCTAAACAGGTTGCCTAGATTACCTTGCGTCGCGGCCCAGCCCTGCGGCAATTGCTCGCGCGTTCGCACTTCCAAAGCCGCGCGATAAGCGGCCAGCGACTGCTCTAAATAGTGCGCGCCTTGTTCTCCACTCGCCCGTTCGCCAAGATCTCTGAGTACCATGCCCAGATTGCTCTGCATCGCGGCCCACCGCTGCGGCAATTGCTCGCGCGTTCGCACTTCCAAAGCCGCGCGATAAGCGGCCAGTGACTGCTGTATGCACTCCGCACTTTGTTCTCCGCTCGCACGTTCGCCAAGAACTGTGAGCACAATGCCAAGATTATTCTGAGTCGCGGCCCAGTCCCGGGGCAACTGCTCGCGCGTTCGCACTTCCAAGGCTGCGCGATAAGCGACCACCGACTGCTGTAAATACTGCGCGCATTGTTCTCCGCTCCTCCGTTCGCCAAGATCTCTGAGCATCCAGCCCAGATTATTTTGTGTCGCGGCCCAGTCCTGCGGGGCGGTTTGTCGCGATGCAAAAGAAAGGGTCCCGCGACAAAGCTCTAATGCCTCCTGTAACTTCGCATTTCCCGCAGCAGGATCGATGACTTCTCCGCGGGTAATCAAAAACCAGGTAAAGTCATTGCGGGCCTTGGGCCAGGAGCCGCTTTTTTCCAGCACTTGGCGGTACTTGGCTTCGGCATCATCGAAGCGAAACTTGGTTTCCAGCAGCGAGGCGGCAAGCAGCTCCTCCTGCAGCAAGTTTCTGAGACCGGCCTCTTCCTGATCCCGCCGGTTAGCCTGCATTTCGATTTGCGATTTGCGCTGATTGCCGCGCGCCTGCAGATATGCCAGTGCTTCATCAGCCCCCTTTGCTGCGAGCAGATCTGTTGCTTTACGATAACTCTCGGTCGCCTCACCTGCGTCAAATGTTTGCTGGATGCGATCCAGGAAGCGGTCCAACTCCGAAAGCTGTTGGTCGCGCCACTCTTCGATTTCGATTGTCTTGCGCCAGTCGTCACCGGCTTCCACGATCTTCTTTTGCGCCTCTGCCTTGATATCGGCGACCAACTGTTCCCTGGCGCGGCCACGATCATAGCCGACTTCTTTCTTAACCACATCAGGCAAGCGCCAGATGCCGGCACCGATTCCGCCGAGCAAAAGCAACAGGACAACCAAGGACACTACCACGCGTCGCTGGTTCCGGCCGATTTCGCTTTTGAGCTTCTCCAGCTCGAATTGAAGTTCCCGGACTTTGCGGCCTAGTTCCTCTCGATCTTTCACCTCCGTTCGGAGGATCTCGCCCTTGGCAATCTCAGCACGGTAGGCCCGCTGCAGGGCTTGAAGCTCTTCGCTCTCTGCCGTGGCCTGGTCGTAAGGGAAGTCCTCAGGGCAGACAAAGAGATACAGCTTTTTCTCAAGCTTGCGCGCGATGTCGGCTTCCATTTGCGTATAGGAGCGACGCGCTGCCCCTTCGGACAACGTCGAAGGATCTGGCTCGGCGCCATAACGGATGCCGACGACATGGATGACCGCTTCGCAGCCGGCGACTTTCTCCTCGATCATCTCGCGAACGCTGCGGTAATCCGGAGGAAAATTCGTCTGCTCGATCGGCATGCAGTCCATCGTCAAGAGCGCTTCTTCTACGAGTTCTCGCACCGTGCCCAGGTCCTTGGACGTGGCGGAAATGAACACACGGTCGTGCCTTCCGACGGAACCGCTCTAGGTCGGCGCATGGTGTAGAACGAGAGACTGCGAAGATTCTATTCCTTTGGTATCAAATCGGGAAGCTTTTTCGACCTTTCAGTGTGCTTCGCGTTGCGGTGACTCTTCAGTCGTGCTAGCTCATGCTCGCACAACTCGGGACCGAGATCGTCAAACGTTGGCGGCAAGAACATGATCGAATTTTCTTCGCCTGGCTCCTCGGAAAACGCTTGTATAATTCCCGCGTCCACGGTCGCGGCGCGGACGATCCTAATTCGTGAGGCTCCTGAGTGGTGTCATCTGAGTCCAGCGTGCGGGGGCTCTCGGGAAGCCGAGATAGAACCATCTGATCTTAAATCAGTTAATTCCGAAGATTTGATTTCGTGCCAGATGTTGTGATTGATCGTCCGTTGTGACCCGACTGCCCTTCGCCGTACCAATATTTCTTCACAAATCGGTGGGACTGATTCCGACTGAAAGATGGATACGTGCTGTCGCGGGCGTGGAATTGTCCCATCCAGGTGTGCGCGCTTACCACATCGTCGGCTGCTTGAAAAGTAACAGAAATGTCCCTTTTGTCGGGCTTCAAAATATTATATTGTTCCGATTACTTACTCTGGTCGACCCTGTTGCACAGTGTCATCTTTGAGCGCTGTGACTCAGCGGAGTTCAGGGTGATCCCACAAGAGGCACCATGGCAACGATCGTGCAACGGGACGATGTATACGTCCTCAACTACTGCACAAAGTCATTGGCTCGCTACAACACCGACGCACGACATAATTACGGTCAATACTCACCGGACGATAGACGCGCCGGCATCGCCGAAGCGTGGCGCTTCCCCGTCATCGATTCGTACTACGACGGGCGGAGCTATGAAGACAGCTATGCTTTCAACACAGCGACGTTCGTGCTCGTGAATGCCGACGCCACACACGACGTCGCAGTGATCGGCACGTTTTCCGATCTGGTCACCCCAATTCCGATGCCGCGCGTGGGGGACAGCGTATATTGCGCCGTCAGCGTTGCGGTACCAAAAGGTCAGGTGCACAGGTATCGTTTCGTCGTTGATGGCAAGACGACCATGGACCCCGTGAACCCGCAGCGCGTCACGACTCCGGAAGGTACAGAGTGGTCGCGGTTCTTCACACAGTACTGCACCGACATCATCAGCTTCGAGCGCTGGGAACTGACGCTCCTGCTGCGGCTGACTGATCATATCCTCCCGTTCCGCACTATTGAGAGTCAGCGCTTTCTGAACATCTACTTGAAAAACATCGAGCGGCAGAGCAAGGACTCGCAGTACGCGCGCGCGTACCGGCTCGATCAGCCGATTGGAGTGGTGAATTTCATCGACAAGATCCTCGCGCGAGAGGAGTCGCACCGCCTGACCGACTACAAGATCTGCCTCGAGCTGATCGATCGCGTGCTGCGGCAGCGCGATCCATACGAGGAACCGGCGCAGATGCCGGTCTCTATGTACGAAGACCTCTACAACCAAATGGCGCAGGATAGCGGCGTGCAAGGCTGGGATTATTCACGCTACGGTAGCCCACGCTACTTTCTGCAGCTACTGCGCAGGCACACATACACCGGGGCATTCTCGCATCCCAAGTATGGTGGCAACGCCGGTGCTGCCGGTTGGGCCTATCTCGCGCACAACCTCACTGATCCGCTGACCGGTGCGCTGCCGGCCGACGACGCCCAGACGACCGCGTTTGACTGGAGTCGTGCGTTCGAAAGGCCGCTCGGCCGCAGTCCCGAATACCACGGGTAATTTGACGTCACCATGCCGAATCAACCTGACCGCTTCGACGTGATTATTATCGGCAGCGGGGCGGGCGGCGCGCCGATCGCGCACACGCTCGTCAACGCTGGCAAGTCGGTGCTCGTTATCGAGAAGGGGCCGTTGTATCGCCCGCAGGCCGATGATCCATTCGGGCTGAGTGATTACAAACGTGACGAGCTTATTTCAGACGGACCCGAAAAGCGATTGACCATTCCAGGCCTCGCCAATACTGGCGCCTCGTTCTATACGAGCCACGTCGAGCCCGATCTAAACGACGAGCCGCACATCTACCGCAAGGCAGGCAGTGGCGACTTTGCGACAATCGAGGGCTATACGTGTCAGTGCGTCGGCGGCGGGACACAGCACTACGGCGGCGTATCGTTGCGTTTCAGCGCGCTCGATTTTCGTCTTAGGTCCTTTAACGAAGGACGCACCGACCTGCGGAACGACCCCAATGGCGACGTCAAGCGCGAAGTGCGCGACTGGCCGATTACCTATGACGATCTCGAGCCCTACTACTCGAAAGCGGAGAGGCTCATCGGAATCAACGGCACCCGCGAGAACCAAGTCAAGCGCGCGAGCGAAGAGAACTATCAGAAGCCGCTCGATCCCAATCCGATCAGCGATTACGCGCGCGTCGGAATGCTCGCGCTTGGCATGAAGCCATACCGGACGCCGCAGGCTGTAATCACGCAGAACCACGAGCCGAGTGGACGCAAAGTTGGACCGCTAGGAGATCCGGCGTGGGAAGGCGGCCCTAAAACGGCGTACGTGAACCGCTACGGGGACGCGCTTGATTTCAAATCAAACACTTGGGTCGCGCTACTGCGCCCAATCTCGAAGAAGCCGAACCTTGCGCTTTGGCCCAACTGTCATGTGACGCATCTCGAATGTCAGGGGTCGAAGATCACCAAAGTGAACCTGCTCGACCCGAGTGGCCGCGAGCGAAGCTTCAGCAGCAAGGTGGTGGTAGTTGCGTGTTCGGCGATTGAATCGGTGCGGTTGTTGATGCTATCGGCTGAGACGAGCCCCGAATTTAACAGCCGGATCAACCACAACGACCTGCTCGGGAAATATTTCCTGACGCACTGCTTCGGTGGCGCTTCGGCGGTGATGCCCGGCCGCTTCGACAAATCGCTTACCGTGGACAGTGACTGGGCCACCGACTTCTGCGGAAGCGAGGACTTCATTCGCAGCAACGGGCTCTGGGCCGGTGCAACGATTTATAATAACACCTCGGATCAGGCACTTCCTATCGCGCTCGGCCGAACGCACGGCGCTGCCGACCTCGACACCCTGTGGCACGGGTTCGACAACGACACGTCGATCGTCGGCGAGCGCTTCCGCACGTTCCTCGACTTGGAGTTTAATCGGAGACTGTCGGTGAGCTTTATGGCAAACCAAGTCCCCCAAAAGGCAAACCGTATCGAACTGCACCCGAGCGTGCGGGACAAGTGGGGCAGGCGGGTCGCGTACATCATCAAGACATGGCACTCGCACGACCAGTATCTGATGGACACACTTGCGAGAAGATGCCGCGACGTCCTCGCGTACGGGGGCGACAACGGCGGCGGACATTATCCCGTTGAAGGTTTTGGCGGCGTGTATCTCAGCGAGAACGCGCTCGCACGCATTGCGAATCACATTCTCGGCGGGGCGCGATTCGGCACGATCGAAGCCGATTCGGTGCTCGACAAAAACTGCCGCGCGTGGCGCTTCGACAATCTGTATATCGGGGACGGCGCTTTCATGCCGACGTCAGGCAGCGGCAACCCGACGCTTACCATCCAGGCAAACGCGTTCCGCGTCGGCGATGCACTGCTGCAGAGCGGACTGCTATGATCGCAAGCTGAGAGGCCGTATATGGATCCCCGTTTCGATCAGATGTTCGACCGCGACCCGTCCAACTCGGTGTTCAAGGTTGTCTTTTATCCAGACCGCGTGTACCACGCGGCGTACTTCAACGCGACCCGCAGTAGCCGCTACCGTTACAACGTACTCGAGGTGCGCAACGCGTTCGATATCACTGTGCTTAAGGCGGAGGTGTATATGGATGGCGTGTTCCTTGGAAATGTCCTCCGCGTCGAATATCGCGCGAGCCGGCTGACCGAGGTCGCTCGCGAAAGGAACCGGTTCCTACGTAGTCGCGTGATCATGCAGATCCGCCTGCTCACATCGGATCCGATCGCGCCGCCTGCGGGTCCGTCAGCGACGCTGTCCCTTCATTACGACAAGTGGATCAACTCGTATCAGACGGAAATCTGGGAAACTGTGACGCTGCCACCCCGCAAGCACCACGATTTCAAGGTGCTCGATCAGATCGGCCGTATGGGGCCGATCACGAGCGTCGCCGATTTCAAGGACCTGCTCCACGATATCAAAGGTATTCGTCGGCTTGAGTTGTCATTCCGCGAGAACAACATCGATCTGCCGTTCGGGTATACAATAGGTAACCCGGAGTGGGACAATAACTTCATCCGTAACCACCAGGTGCCAAACACGCAGGAGCCGAGCTCGAATCAGAACACGGTCGACGATTTCAACTACCTGATCGACTTTCAGCGCGGCCACTTTTTCGACAACATCGACAACACCGCGCCCGTGCGGTATCGCAACGGCATGATGGAGCCGAGTAACAAGGAGTCCCGGAACGACAACGTCATCGAGATGCGCTGGGTGTTGCAGCGGGAGTTCGCCAGCTCTGTCGTGTTTTTCCACAAGGTGACGATCCCGCCTGGCGCGATCGAAGGCACGCACCGTCACATTGGCACGGAGGAACTCTACTGCATCGTTGAGGGCGAAGGCATCGCCTATATGGGGGACGACGACGATCCGGCGCTGTCGCGGTATCCCTTAGTGACACGCGAGATTTACGGCCTTGGCCCCCACAGCTGTCGCGAGGTGCCGGTGAAGCCGGGCAGCGTGATTTACACCAAGAGCGGCGGCATTCATGGTATCCGCAACCCGAGCGCCGACAAGCCACTGCGCTTCGTCGCGTTCCTTTATCACACGGCCTGACGGATCCCGCCGATGGATATCGTTCATACCGACAGTGTGTTTCGCGTCGAGCCAGGTACGACACCCAACTACAACAAGGGCAGTTCGCTCGTTGCTCTCGTGAACATCTTAGAGTCCACCGAGCTTGCGTGCGATCGAGAGTGGTATCTGCGCGATCATCTGCAGTACCTCTTTCCGTACGAATATCTCGAGCTGTATGGACCGCAGGCGGGTGACGCGAACATCCTCGATCCAGCGCAGCAGGACAACAAGACGGACTTCCAAAAGCAAAACATCAAGTCGTTTCGAACCTCGTCCACTTATGTGATTCGCGGATGGGTCACGACGGGTGAGTGGACGGGACCGTTCGTACGGCTGTCCTATCAGGCTGGTCCCGAATCCCCACTGGCGATCGCGAAAGGCGGTCTTCTGGGACAGTCAATCAAGGCATGGGTAAAGATCGGCAACCGGCCGGGCCGCATCTTTACCGCGCCGTACAACGGCACCTCTGCGCGGTACGATCTTGAGCTGTGGGGATATGACGGTCGCGATCTGCGGGGTGTTCTCGGTGGACGATCGCTCGACGCGCTGACACGTGGAGAGTTGCAAGCTGCACCGGATTTGCTTCGCGGCACGCCAAGCGCATTCAATCGGGAAGGCCTCAACGATCGTGACATGCGTCAGGTGGCGCCCGAGTCCACGATGCATCCGATCCTCCCGCTGCGTATCGAGGTGTCGTGGAGCGACGTCGACGAGCGTGTCTGGGACTCGAAAGGTGGTAGCAACTATCACTACGAGTTCAACATGATGCTGCGCGGGTGGGACAACTTCCTCGGTACTGGCATCAGTCCTAATCCGCATGGCGGCGTCGGGTTCCTGGAATATAGAAATCTCGTGTCGAACTACGGCCGTTATGCCGGGAGCGGTGAGCTTCAGCGTCAGCTCCAGCCGTGGAACTTCAATGCGTTCGGATCGAAGAACCACAACAATGCGACCGAACCGTTCATGGCTGTGGACTACATGGACCTGCACATCCTTAAGCCCGAATGCGGCATAGGGCTGCATCGGCATCGCGACAACCAGGAAGTCTTCCTGATGCTTGAGGGACGTGCATACATGGTGATCGGTGACTGGTGCAAGATGCCACAGCGCGAGCGGTCGTTCGAAGTCAGGTCGCTGCGCGCGGGCCACTTCGCGATGCTGAAGGGCGGCAATCTCCACGGACTGATGAATGCGACCGACGAGGACATCCAGCTATTCATGTTCGGCGGTTACGATTGAGTGCCCAGCGCCAAGGTGTCACGCGCGCAGAGGCGCAGCCGACGAACTCAGGTTGACCATGCCGACCAAACCCACCATCAATCCAAGCACAGTTCCCATGGGTGCCAACATCGTGCCGGACCGGTCCGGCGCCACCTTTCGTTGCTGGGCGCCGCGGGCAAACCAAGTAGCCATCCACGGCGACTTCAACGGATGGAGCGCAACGGATGATGGGAGGTTGCATCAGGATGGGGCATACTGGTCTGGTTTCGTCGCCGGAGCGAAAGAAGGGCAGGAATACAAGTTTCATGTCACAGGCGACGGGACCACAGGCTACAAGCGCGATCCCTATGCGCGCGAGCTCACGCGAAATCCGAGCTATCCGTTCTGTAATTGTGTGGTACGAGATCCGCGGTCTTGGACGTGGCATGACGGCGGATTCCGGCCTCCCGACTTCAACGACCTTATCATCTACCAGCTCCATGTGGGCGTGTTCAATGGCCCGAATCGTCCCAGCCGAGTGGCCAAATTCTTGGATGTGCTGGGCAAGATTGATTACCTCGCTGCCCTGGGTATCAATGCGGTGCTGCTGCTCCCGATTGTGGAGGTCGCGAGCGGACGAAGTCTGGGCTACGAGGGATTCGACATTTTTGCGCCAGAAATGGACTATGGCGTGGCGCCGGGGCCGGAGCTGCAAGGGTACTTGGGGTTTGTGAATGGGTTGCGCGCTCGGTTCGGCATGGCGGCAGTCGCCGAAGACGAGCTCGCTCCCCTTGGAAACCAGCTCAAAGCCGTCATAGAACTTTTCCACCTCCACGGCATGGCGGTGTTGCTCGACGTGGTGTACAACCACGCTGGCGGGCAGATGAAGGGACAGGACGAAAGCATCTGGTTCTTCGATCGCGTGGCCGGCACCTCCGATAACGACAGCCTGTATTTCACCGACCAGGATCACGCTGGACCAGTTTGGGCTATTTGGAAGAGCGAGGTGCGGCAATTCCTCATCAACAACGCCGTGTTCTTCTTGGAGGAATATCACGTTGATGGATTTCGTTACGATCAGGCGAGCGTGATCGTACAAAGCAGTGCAAACGATGGCTGGCGCTTCTGTCAAGATCTTACAAATACTACGCGGTATGTTAAGCCCAACGCCATCAACATCGCCGAGTACTGGAGCGTCGACCCGTATGTGGTCCGGTTTCCTGAGCACGGCGGTGCTGGATTCGATGCTTGCTGGCACGACGGCCTTCGGCGAAGCCTGAGGGATGCGGTCTCCGTCGCCTCGGCCGGCGGGGCCGCACATGTGAATTTGCAAGAGGTGGCACGCAACCTTTGGGCGCCGAATTTTCTCAACGCTTGGCGCGCCGTACAGTACGTGGAGAGTCACGACGAGGTGTATCGCGACCGCGGCCAGCGCATTCCACGGCTGTCGGACGGCCGCAACTCACGTTCGTGGTACGCGCGGAGTCGTTCACGTGTTGTGGCCGCCGTTCTCATGCTGGCGCCCGGTATTCCCATGATCTTCATGGGCCAGTCATTCCTCGAGGACAAACAGTGGGCGGATGACGCTGGGAGTCATCCGGACTTGCTGCTTTGGTGGGACGGACTTGACCTCGGGAAAGATGCAAATATGGGGCGCTTTCACCGGTTTATGGAAGAGCTGATTCGGCTGCGTCGTGCGGAGCCCGCATTGCGAAGCGAGACGCTCGGCGTGCTGCATGTGCATAATGATAACCGTATCCTCGCCTTCGAGCGCTGGCTTCCAGGAGAAGGGCGGGATGTGGTGGTCGTAGCCAGTTTGAACGACAATACTTTTGCAAATTACGAGCTGCCGTGGCCCGGTATTGGTAGATGGCGCGAAATTTTCAACAGCGACTCGTACGATGATTATCCGGCGAACGGCAACGGCGGAGGCATCGAATCTTACGGGGTGCCGCGCGATGGCCAGCCAGCGACAACCCGCGTTTTTATCCCGTCCAACTCCGTCCTCGTGTTCGCTCGCTAGTCAGGGCACAAGTTCATCCCGTGTATGAGATCCGATTCTCCTATCATTAGTATTTGTTCCGATGGTCGCGGCGCGCGAGCCGCCGATTATTAACGCGAGCATGTGTCATTGCGGGCCCTGCACCTTTGTGGCTAGACTGAAATCAATCGGGCCTTGTAGCCGCACCATGTAAATCTAGCGTGCGCTCATCTAACAAAATACGCATTATTCCCTGGGAACCGGACTGCCGCGCCTGTCGGATCAGAAAGTGAGACAGAAATTTTGATCCATAGCAAACGCGTACTAGTCAAGTTTCGACCTACGTGCGATTGCCGCTCCGTAGTCAAATTTCCCACGCTCGAAAAATTGGTAGCGAATTCAGTGCCACCGTGCCGCTTACCCCTGCGCTGCTCCGGCTCGATCCGATGTTCGATCCGCTCCGGAATGATCCGCGTTTCCAAAAACTCGCTGCGACTGCACCAAAAACGCCGGACAAATAAGGCGATATAAACAACACTAATCTCGTTGGCACCGCGGCGCCGCGAAAACGGTAACTCAACCAGGCTGGTCATCAAAAATCCGCTTAGACGACGCAAGTAGAAGTCGTTTTGCTGCTCCCAAAATAAGTTAGAGGCAGCTAGCGGATGGAATGGCATTTGGATGTGTTGTCAGGTCTCTCCGTTGCAGTCGCCAATCCGTAGCGAAAGGTGTAACATTCCGCAGATTACTCTGGGAAAACGAACATAGAACCACCTGATCTTAAATCAGTTCCCAGAGATACACTGGAAGGTTTCTGAAGAAAACCTGCAAGCAATTTCTGGGTAGCGGAGTTACGGCGTGAATTGCCGTCGCATCTGTCGGCGGAAACGAAGGATCATTCTTTACCGCACATTGGCCTTTGCCGTGGGCGTCGTGGCATTCGCACGGCGAAACGATCGTGACCAGGCCCCGGCGTCGTCGCGCTATACGGGCAAAAGCAACGGCGATCCTGAACGTCGCGTGAGTCATTTGCGACGGCTCAGTATCACTTTGTTATTGCCCTCTGGAGATCAAAAAGGGCAGAATTTTGCTCGCGTGGAGTATTGGGAAATAATCGCTGACAATCTCAGTAAAGCCGGCTTGAGTTGGGGCTGTGTCTCAACTGTGGATTCCAACGGACGAACGATCTTCCTCCCTGACACATATCGCGACGACGGGAAGCGTTTCGTTGTGCGAGCGGATGAACACCTCACGGCGTTTGTCGAACTCGAATCGACGATCCGGCTTGCCATGGATGTCTGTGCGGGAGCGCGAGTGAGATCAGCCGCAGTTTTTTAACATCAGTCACGAGATGGCATTAATTCCACCGATTTTTCTCGACGCGGTTGTCGCCGTGGGATTTGCGGGGCAGGATGGTAAAGCCCATTATCAAGCGACTGGTTTAATTTATGCTCAAAAACAGATCGATAAAAATGGAAAAGGGTATCGCGTTTTTATTGCTACGAATCGCCACGTATTTGAGGGAAAGACAAAGGGATTCGTGCGTTTCAATCAGGAGAGCGGTGAGTCTGCCCGGGAGTACGAACTGCCTCTTGTAGATGCGTCGGGCAAACCGCTTTGGCTCGCCCATCAAGATACCTGAAATCGACGTAGCAGTCATCAGCATCAACGGACAACAGTTGCGCAAAGACGGGATACGCTTCGCATGTTTCCTTAACGACGAAACTGTTATGCCCCGATCAAAGGCGATTGAGAAGGGAGTTAGTGAGGGCGATGGGATTTTCGTCCTTGGTTTCCCTTTTGGTCTTGTCGGCAAGGGCAAGAACTTTGTTATTGTTCGTCAAGGCGTCATCGCCACAATTCGAGACTGCTTAGAAGGGGATCAAAAAGATTTTCTGATTGATTGTTCAATATTCCCAGGGAACAGCGGTGGCCCTGTAGTTAGTCGCCCGGAAGTCGTGGCAATCGAGGGCACAAAGAACATCACGCGCGCCTATCTCATAGGAATCGTTGCCGCGTATGTGCCGTATCGTGACGTGGCAATCAACCCACAAACGGGGAATGCGCGCATCATCTTTGAAGAAAATTCGAGCCTCGCATCCGTATTTCCCGTGGATTATATCGAAGAACTTGTTGCGAAAGCATCTGCGCGTAAGGCCGAGCCCGCACCGGCCTAAGTTTGTTCCGATACATCCGGCTGAGATTCGCGTTTACGACGAAGTAGGGAACGTGATCGAAACGCACGAGCGTCGGTGATTACAGCGTCATGGCTTAATGGAGAGATCTTCGTGCGCCACAGAAATGTAACAGCAATTGTGTATGACCCGCAGCCTCTCTAGAATCATACTCTTTTCGAAACGTGCTTATGGCATCCGCCAGCGACGATTCAGCCGTAACGAGCGTTGCCATCGTTGGCACCTTTGCCAATCTGTATGCCCCGATCCCGCTGCGCCAAGTAGACGGGACTAAATATTGGGGCGTGACCGCAGTCGTGCCGAAGGGGGAAGGGCACACTTACAAATTTTTGATTGCGGGCGAATCACGACTTGACCCGGTAAATTCACAACAGGTTACAAAGCCTGACGGTACTCAGTGATCTCGCTTAATGCAGTTTTGCACGGAAATCATTTCATTCGAGAAGTCGGAGGTCGTGGTGCTCCAGCGCCTGACGGAACACATCTTGCCATTCCGAACAACAGAAGGCCGGGGTTTCTCGATTTATATTATAACTATCTCGACCGAAATGCGAAGGAGAGTACGCATCCGCATGCTTATCGGCTGGATCAACCGATCGGCGCCGTTAGTTTGAAAGCCACAGATCGCAAAACTATAAGATTTGTCTCGAGATAATGGACCGCCTGTTGCGTAGGCGAAACTCGTACACCAAGCCGAGCCAAATCGCGACGGAATTTTATATCGAGCTTTACGATCTTGGAACCAGGCGAGGAGCCAATCGTGGATGCTAATTATTTGGTTGGTCCGCGTTCAATCCTCGCTTTTTTGCCCGACGTCGGAACATTAAGAAGGTGCAGGCGCGAACCCATCGGTGACGCAAGCCAGCAAGTAGAAGATTTCAGTGCCGCGATTTAATCACGTCATAAACACCAGCAAAAACGACTTGCGGTACGGTTAATGATCGCCGGTTCAGTTTGCGCAATGATGGACCGATCAGTAAACCGCTGCCGAAGTTTACTCACATATTGAAAGGAGACGCCAAGGCGCTCGGCAACGTGTTGTAGTGGAAAAGGAAACACCTCTAGTTTTTGAGAGCATGCATACTGTGCGAAGTTCCTCAGGATTCTAAAGAGGTCGCGTTCGATCTCTGTTTCAAGAAGCGCAAAAGTTTCCCGCTCGACCTCTGAAAGCTCGGCTTGCCATTGATCGGTCATCCACTTCCAAAGGTCTTCAAATTCTTCCAAGTGCTCCGCAAGCGTAGCCTTCGGCTGGACGCGTGCGGCTTGGTACTGCATATCGGCATTCCTGCGGGCGACTCCATGGCTAACTTGCCGAAAAATCCGGTATACGAGTCCCCGGAGCTGTTCATGTCTAGTGCCCGGCTTCGTGATTGCAAAGTGCTTGAGCCAGTTCTGATATCCACCGCAGTAGAACGGTTGGGATCCGCTATCATTCAACTGAGCACCGTTTACCCGCTCCATTGAATGATACAGAAAAGAACTTTCTTCTTTCTTTCTTTCTTTCTGAAGAAGGGGCGCGATTGCTGTATAAAAAATTGCGCCGAGCTGATTTGTTTTCGGATTCCAAGTGCCGGGTCCTCTAATCGCATGCGGTCGTGAACCGGTTCGAGTTTCGTTCGGAAATATCTCGCATACTCCGGACCTGATTTCGGCTCCAAGACTGTCTGCCGTGCGCTTTAATAAAAGCACCCACTCTGCAATCGGATGAAATTGCGCGCTGAAAACGAACAAATGCCAACCTTCACTGCCAGATGTGGTGAGGATTAAATAAAGCTGCGGATATTTTTGCAACGCTTGAAGCGCCGTGATTGCCAGTGCTTTTGCCCGTTTAACATTGCCGTCGTGAGCGTCGAAATCCATCGCTCCCCAGCGACTCTCGCCTCTATGATTCCAAGGATAAAATCCGACCGCCACTTTGTATTTGGCGCGCCCAGTGATGGTGTCCCAAGCCCAGGTAATCCTTCCGTCCGCTTTCGCAGATCTCGCCTTTACAAATCGCGCGACGCCCTTTGAATCACGGTACACATGTAGGAATTCATCGGGAGGGTTGTCGTTGCGCATGAGGTTGCAGAGGCGCAGGAATTGCTCTCGCGTCCAGACGTGGTCAGCCGGCTGCCCTTCCCCGACCAGAATAGCACTCGGCGCGAAGCCACTTAGCTCATCGAAGATTGGAAGTGAGTTCACGTGAAAGTCCGGGTGCAGACGGCTCGAAATTGGTCAGCGGTTCGAAGCGCGTTTTTTTTGAGCGCAACAGGAATAGGGCAGGGAACTAATAGCAATAAAATTCCGTGCGAGCTTTTCGGTCGAGGTCTCTTGGCGAATACGACCAGCTGATCCCCCGCCCCCCCTCTCGGCTTACTCGGGTTACATTTTGCAGCGGGGAGAGTTGGATTCGGTAGCCAGAACGGTAACGAGGAGGCGGCTTTCCTTCGTTCGTTAGGCCAAAACAGGTGATTTGTCGTCAGTAACTGATCTATTTCTCCGTTATTTCGCCGCTGCGGAGGAGTAGGAAACCTTTGTTCTATCCACTTAAACCTCGTCTTAATCCTTCTTCGTTGCCAATTAAGTGCCAGATATGTTCGGAAACAAGACTGACGTTCATCTCGCGCAGGGTTTTCCAGGGCTCGAATCATCGCCCAATGTCGTTCTTGAGCCAGATTAGTTGGCGAATCTACGGCCGTGACTTTCAACGGCATTCGGATCGGTCCGAGCTCGGGCGTCGGCGACGGATCCGCGGCTCCGTATAGGAGATTTTTTTTGGCCGCCACAACCGATTTCACCGATGTAAATCGATCGGCATTTGCACGCCGAAAATCTCGTCTATTAGTTTTACGCGGAAATTCCCGGAGGCGTGCATTCGTATACTCGCGACATTTCTTTGCCTTTGTTAACTCTGCGATCATTTCCTTCAAAAAAAACGACTGGTCCTCCGATTTTCCATCTGCCAACCCACCGACTACTTCGTTTTGCGACATTTGCTTTCCGATCAAAAAAAATGGCGGCTTTTATTGCCTGTCGCTTTCATTGCCGAATAACCTCATCAATCGTGAATTTCCGCACTGCTTCGTCACATCGAGCTACGTCAAATCTCAAGCAGCGTGGCGAAAGCCGAATTACTGGAATAATGCGCTTCGCGATCCAGCGATCAACGGTACGAATACCGACACGATAACGCAGAGCGATGTCTCGCTTTCGGTAGAGGGCGGCTGACATAATTCCGTGTTATGCCTAAACTTGCGGCTCATGGCGTGCAACTGTAAGCCGCTGAAAGAAAGCATGTTAGCAAGTAATCGACGACGATTACTTGCTACGGCTCGCTAACACTACTCCGGGAGAATCACATTCCCGCCGGCATGTACAGCCTGCCACGCGTACCGTAACGTGTCTGCGATGACGCCATCCAATTTCTTGCGGCGCTGCGGGAACAGCATCTCAAACTCCTTGATGAAGTCGGTTTGTGTTAGCAGTCGATGTCGAACGAACTTTCTCCAAGCTTCGAGATCACGAATGCCGGATCCGCCAAAGGCTGGCAAAGAATCCAACCGATTTAGAGCTGCTTCGCCTTGAAGCACGGCGGGTCGAAGCCAACTCGGTAATGCAGCTTTCTCATTCTCCGGCCGGAGCAGGCTCCGGTCTCTCACGACATTTATGCCTGCATACAGACGCAATCGGGACCGTGCCGCTTTCAGGGTCCGGAACTCTTCGATCTTCCGTGCAACCCAAACGGCCATTACCCCGGTAGGCCGGTAATCGGTTCGGCGTTCGTATTCACGTTTAAACCACTGATTGGCTGGAGAATCGAATCCCGTTATTTTGAAACCGAGGCGTAGATCGCGCAATCGGTTGACAGAATGCTTGGAGCGTGACCCGAGTTCCGCTTTGATCTGCTTATAGTGTCGAGCTAGTTCGACACCAGACCAAGCCGCGATGTGTTCGCCGCGGTTGTACCTCTCCCAGGCGTCGCTTTCCGATAAATGACGTGACAGTGAGCCCAGCGACGCGTCCGGCAAAAGTGCATTCGTGTTTAACCAGGCAAGCACTCGGCGGAATACGACGACCAAAGCGTCGAACGCAAATCGACTTACCTTCAGATCGGGCTCGCGAGCGAACTTCTCCAGCTTATTAACGAGGCGGAATAGATCACTCCGCGCTTCAGCGGTGTCTTGCGCGGAGGATTTTCCTTCTGTTCGACTGCGTATCATCCTCTTCGAATTTTCTCGCGTAACTCGCCGTTTGTGCCTGAGTGACTTAGTTCGTTTTTTCACGTCGGTACACTGCCTGCTTCACGCATCCCCGCCAAAGGCACAATGTTCTTTGCTGTAATCTGCGGGAGGATCATCCAGTAGCGTGCAGCGACAGTCGGCTTCATCGGGTCACGGTAATGAGTCAGCAACATGTCCTGATCGCGGTGGCCGAGTAGCAACGCGGTTTGAGCTGGATTCCTGTGAAAAGCGTAATGCGCGCTGGCAAACGAATGACGCAACACGTCCTGCGGCCACTGTTCGATGCCGGCGGCCTTCATTGTAGCTCGTCGCATCTTCTGGAGGTTGGGTGGGGCAACAGAACCGGATCGGCTCGCGTAAGGTTGAAGCCATGCCAGAAGATTATCCGAAATCTCAGCGAACCTTTTCTTCCGCGTTTTCGCTGCGCTCGCATTGACGCGGATCGTGCGCTCATGAAAGTCAAGATCTTCCCACCGAAGTTTGTTAATCTCCTCCGGCCGCAAACCCGCGAAGGCGCCGATCGCCAAGACTGGAAGGTATTCTGGCGGTGCCACGGCGAGAAGTCTGCCGAGCTGTTCAACAGAGAAAGTCGGCACATGGTCGCGGACCACCGACGCTTTATCAACAAACTGAATCACGTTTGCGGCCGCGTAGCCCCGGCGGAAGGCAAACGTCCACATCGCGCTCAAAACGGTACGAAAATTATTTTGCGTTTGTGGTCCAACTTTAAGCGATTGAATCCAGTGATCGACATCGGAACTCGTAATCTCTGCAATAATGCGATCTCCCATTACGCTCCTAAATCGCGCCAGCCGCGTCTCAAGATCGCGGATGTAAATCTTGCTTTTGCCCTTCGCGCGACGGTTCGCGATGAATTGATCTGCCACTTCGTTGACACTCGCGCTGCGTCGTCTTAGCTCGATTCCGGCTACATGCTCGTTGATGGCGTCGTCGATACGAACCGAATAGGGTTCCAGCTTTTTGTGAGCGTGCGCGACCAAGCGCGCGGCGTCGAATAGCGTGTAAGGCGTCGATCTGAGCGCTTCCGAGGCGCGGAGCGCGTCCTCGGCGAGACCTCCATCGATATGCGCCGCTCTGTTTCCGAGATTTTCGCGTCGAATCTTCTCCGCCTCGATGAAAGTCTCTGCGGCTTCACGTGTTTCGAAATATTTCCGGAGCCGCTTCCCATCAACGTAGTATCCCGCAAGTTTGAATCTGTACTTTCCGTTCAAGCGTTCACGAACTATCTTTAGCGCGTGCGATCGCCGACGTTTTCTTCGTATGACACCAACTGGCAGTTCCATGCGCGCAGGGTCGCATATCTGGCACTTAAATGGCAACAAGAAAATTGCTGAATTTATAGATATTATCTAAATAGCTATCAATTAAGTATTTGTTCCCGTAGTTCAACGGATAGAACAAGGGTTTCCTAAACCTTAGATGTGGGTTCGATTCCCGCCGGGGACGCCAGATCTGGGTCATGCAAGCCTGTTCCCGCCTGGATTTTTTGGCTACACCTTTTGGGGCAATGCCAAAAGGGTGTTCGTTTTGTTGCTTGAGGAAGAACTGCGCACAGTGAAAGGCCTTTGAGATATCAGAGAGCTGGCTTTTCCATTTTAGTAGTCGGGGCGTTAGTGTTGCCTGGTTGCTCGGCTTTGATTTGCTGCGCGGCGTCCTCCATTATTTGTTCAGCGAAGTCCTTCTTGAACACAGCCTTGAACGTCCGTTGAAATTGGTCGGTTTTGCGAAATTCCCGGAGTAAAGGCCAGGTCTTGAAATTGAACTCACCTACTGTCTCGTAAACAGCAGGCGTGCGCATGAGTTTTTCAGCTTCGGTAAATCGGTCCTCGAGGACTGCAACTGCGAAGTGATACTTAGGATGGAAAGAAGTCCAATCAACTGAGTTAAGGCGTGATGTAAATTCTTTCCCGGCGAACTTAAGCGCAATACAGAGATTGATAAGGAAGTAGTACTCCCATCTCGCCTCTACTTCGCAAATCCTTCGGAATTTGAAGGGCATAGGAGAAGATTCTTTGCGCTAGATCCCATCGTTTTAATGTCAACAGTTCCACCGCCTTGTTATTTAGAAGTTTGTCCAATTCATCAAAGCTTCTTGGGAAGAGGCGTCGAATTGCAGCTTGGACCAAACGTACACTAATCTCGTACGAACAATCGATCGCCTGCGAGATGTAAGCATCATCAGCGTCTAAATAGACGCCTTCCTTTAAGTTCTCCGGGGTCTTAATTTTCCATCTGTTGCAGTTTTCGATGAACTGCTTTGATATTGCTCCTCCGGTGTGGACGAAAAGATTGCGCCGTTCAGTAATTTCCAGAAAGGTGAGCCACCCATGAAAATGATCCTGAATTCCCAGTTTTAGCTTGGTATCAATGAAGTTAATCTGCTCGTAATGAGAGTCACGCAGCAGAGCGTCGACTTCTTTGCTTATGATTTCCGTCTTTAGCTTTTCGAGAGAGTTGAGCTCCAGAAGCTCTTTGTAAGACATCTTTTTGTCGGGATTCTGCAGCCAGCCGGAGTTTTCCGCATATGCAGTTTTGAAAAGCACAATCTGAAATTCATCAAATTTTGAGATGATAGACGTTATGATCCCTTGACGGAACATTCGGTCGGCGTGGCGGACTTTGCCGATATGTTCGGCGAATTCTTGAATGTCGGTATGAAGTCACGCGGGACAGTCTTTCCGCGGGCGGTTTTTATTTTATCCATCAACTCGTTGATTCGGGCATCTCGGACCTTGTCTCGTTCCTTTAGAACGGGGAGGACTAATTCGTACATTTCCGCGACGCATTCGAGCTCGCGCAGAAATAAATCATGAGAGTGAACAAGAACGTCCCAAGGGTCAGCGGGGCGTCGCTTCGATGGCTTTTTCTTTCGCTTCTTAGATTTAGATACGGCCATTGACGTTCGTAGGGCTAGATGGCTCTGCGGTTTCAGTCAAGCTAGTACGACAGAAAAAACGCGAGGCTGCTCTGTTGCTGGATTGAGTCGAAGATTTGTGTCACCCGTTGTGTCACCCGGGTGGCTAAAAATGGGCAGATTCTTGATTACCCAGGATGATCGTAACAATTATTTAACACATTTGAACGCAGTAATTTGTTTACTGCTGATGACTCCCGCGAATTGCTGCCAAAACGCCGTTTTGGCCTTCGGAAACCTCCGTTCTATCCGTTGAACCACGGGAACAATTTCAGAGTCGGATGTTAGAGATCAAGTGTCAGATACCGATCTTAACGCACGAGGCCCGTCGAGTAAATCACAGCTGCACGATTCACAGCATCAGCGCGACGAGCTGGCTGCGGCTGTTGACTTCGAGCTTGCGGAAGATCGCGTGGAGGTGCTTTTTCACCATCGCCAAACTTAAGCAGGCGGCATCAGCGATCTCCTGATTACTTCGTCCTTCGCAGACAAGTCGCGCAATTTCTTGTTCGCGCCTGGTGAGTCGGACAAGATGCGGCAAATGGGGGGAGCTCGACGGGCCGATATGCGGAGCAGTTCGACGGCGCAAATCTCCGCATTCGATAAGAAAATGCGGCCGTGCCACGCCGGCTGAACCGAGCTGTTTCAGATGGAGCGTTGCTCGCAAATGAGGCAATCGCGGATGACGCACCTGTTCTTCTTTGAAGCCTGTTTGCGGCGCAATAGGGCGTTTCGCATCCGCCCATTGTTGTTTGAGCAGGCGGCACCGATCCAAAATCTCGGAAGGAATCGGCGAGGTCGCTTTCGTTCGTCTCGCGTCCTCGGGTCCTTTTTCCCACACTGTGCAGAACTCGCGCGCGGCTCGGTTTTGATAAATCGGCTTTAAGTTCCATCGCAAGAGGATCGTCGGCAATGGGAGCCGTCTCAGGAATGCTTCAAGGTCCTTCCGCACCGAGTGTTCGCGCTCGAGCGATCCGAGCCGGCAAAGGGCGGTTTGAAACTGCGGGTAAAGCTGCCGGAGCAATCTCATCTCCGCCCCTGACAGGTCGCCCTGCGTCGCGGTGCGCATGATTGCAACCGCACAAATGCGTCTCCGGTTTTTCCAAAAAAAGATGCACAGAACGTGCGGGCATCTTTGAGGCGCCATGTAACGGCGATAAAAGGCTGATTTGATCAAGCTGCTTTGATTCGGAAAGAGATCGCTAATCCGGACGAATCTGTGACGGGGTCGACAGGCAATATAATTCTCGAGTGGTGCTGCAGTGAAAAAACCGTCAGGCATGGGCAATGTCCATCTTGCGACCATGGGCAAAATTGGCTTGTGCTGAAGGGCGAGGCCAATCACGCGATTTGGCATTGCGGCACAGAGCAAACGCTGCGTGGCTTTCCAGAGCGCCTCGACGTTCATCGCGGCGTGCAGGCCAAGCAAAGGCTTTTCGAGTGCCGGCTCGATCATCGGTTCGCGTTTCATGCCGACCCTTGGCGTTCGCTTCATTACGGCTCCTCCTCACGCGATCCCTCGTTCGTTTGCGCGGAGGACCCACGGCTGCCCATTCCTGAAACGTCCAACAATCGGCGGAATAAAATGGCAACCTAAGTTACCTCGCGATTATCGAGCGGTGCGTGAAAGTGGAAGTTAAAACAGAAAAACAACAAGGCAAAACTAAAACAGAAAGGGAATAAGATATGAAACTCGAAATCAATGTGCCGGTGAGCGGACTAGACTTGGCAAACCTGCTCGAGGGTGAACAAGGTTTGTTCCTCTGCCAAAACAGAGGCCAAAACTACATCACCGTCGCGAAGGCCGGTCACTCGATCGCCTTCGGGCCAACGCCAATCGGCAAGGCCATCCAGGAGCAGCCCGTAACCACTGTCGGTCCGGAGCCCTGGTTCATCACGAAGATAAGCAATTCGACCGAACTGGCGGAATTCCGTGGCGCCCTGACCGGCAGAGAATACCGCTAAAGCGGGAAACCAAAATCAATGAACAAATGAAACTGGAGATTAATGTACCGGTGAGCGGATTGGACCTGGCAAACTTGCTTGAGGGCGAACAAGGGCTGTTTCTCTCTCAAAGCAGAGGCCAAAACTACATTACCGTCGCGAAGCCTGGCCAACCGATCGTCTTCGGGCCGATGCCAATCGGCCAACCGATCCTGGAACAGGTGCCAACTCCCGGACCGGAACCGTGGGTGGTTACGAAAATAAGCAACTCGACCGACTTGCGCGAATTCCGGGGAGCGAGCGGAGTGCCGCGCTAGGACAAACGAACGAAAGCGCGAAGAACAATCAAAAAGCCTCGGCGGGAAAGTCGCCGGGGCTTTTTGTTTTTTGTCAACTCCACGCACGCTTGGCGAAGACTTGTCCTGAAACGCTGAAGAATCAGGCGATGAAAAAGGCAACCTAAGTTACCTGGCGATCACCAAAGCTGTGCGCGAGACTGGGAAAGAGGAGGGAATTGAAGCAAATGAAACTCGAAATCAATATACCGATAAGCGGGTTGGACCTGGCAAACCTACTCGAAGGTGAACAAGGATTGTTCCTCTGCCAAAACAGGGGACAAAACTACATCACCGTCGCAAAGTCGGGTCACTCCATCGCTTTTGGCCCGACGCCGGTCGGGCGGGTCGTCCAGGAGCAGCCCACAACCACTCTCGGGCCGGAACCCTGGTTCGTCACGAAAATCAGCAACGCAACCGAGTTTGCTGAATTCCGTGGGACAACCGGAGTGGCGGGCGCGAGCAGAGAAATGCGCTAAAATCGGGAAACGCAAAAAGGTCGGAGAAGAACCAAAAGCCTCGGTGGGGAAACCCGCCGAGGCTTTGTTTTTTCTCCTCAGCGCGCTAGCACGTCCACAAAGTGTTAGGTCACGCCTGTTTCCAACCGTTGCCGTCCCCTTCTGACGCAAGCGCAGGTGCCATTTCCGGCGTAAGATCCACCTCTTCGGGCGCGCCTTCCCAGCCTACGTCCATGAGAGATTTTTCGCGATGCTCCTTGGCGATGAGCATGTAAAGCGACGGCACAATGAACAGCGTGAAGATCGTTCCGACAGTCATTCCGCCAACAAGCACAAGACCGATCGAATTTCGCGCCGCAGCGCCGGCGCCGGTTACCAGTGTGAGCGGAAAGTGACCCGCAACAGTTGCAACGCTCGTCATCATGATCGGACGCAAACGAATGCGCGCAGCTCGTGCGACCGCCGCTAGTTTTGTCAGGCCTTGCCGTTGCAATTCGTTCGCGAACTGGACAATCAGGATTCCGTTTTTCGACACGAGACCGACCAGCGTCACGAGACCGACTTGGGAGTAGATGTTGAACGATGTAGTCCAACGATCGGTAAAGAACTGCCCAAACGGCATTTTCAAAAACATGAAGAGACCCGCACCGAACATGGCGAGCGGGACTGATCCCAACAGAATAATGAACGGATCGCGGAAGCTGTTGAACTGCGCCGCCAGGACGAGAAAGATCAGCACCAGCGAAAGCAAAAAGACGCCTAAAAACTTGCTGCCTTCGGTCTGCAGCTGGCGCGACTCGCCCGTGTAATCGAGCACGTAACCTTTTGGCAGAATCTTGTTTGCCTCATCCTGTAGAAACTTCAGAGCAGCATCGAGCGAAACGGCCGGAACACCACTGATGGTGACCGCGTTTAGCTGTTGCATCCGATTGAGAGACCGCGCGACCGTTTTGTGGTTGATGGAAGCGACGGTGCTCAGCGGGATGAGCTGGTTATTCGGTCCGCTGACGTAAATATTTTTCAACTGCTCAGGATTTAATCGATCGACGCGTTTGATTTGCGGAATCACTTTGTAACTGCGCCCTTCGATGTTGAACCGGTTAACATAATTGCCGCCGATACTGGCCGAGATATCGGCGCCTACTTGCTGCATGTCGAGACCGAGCGCCGCGACTTTGTCGTGATCGAAAACAATCGCCGATTGGGGCTGGTCGATTTTCGTATCGATGTCGCCGAATTGGAAAATGTGCGCCTGCATCGCTTTTCCGAAAATTTGCTTCGCGAATTCGAGAATGCGTTCCTGGTCGGCGGTCGAGGTGATCACGAAGCTGACCGGAAAATTGTCCCCGCCGGGAAGCGCCGAAGGCATGATCGGAAACATTTGAATGCCAGGAATCGCGCCGAGTTTTGCCTGGACTTGCGGCAGGTAGGCCTTGGTTGGCGTTTTGCGAACACCCCACGGCTTCAAAACCATTCCTCCGAATCCGTTGTCCGGGAAGGTAAGTTGAAAGGTGAATCGTGTGTCCGGGATGTTCTGAAAGACTTTCCCGGCCGCATCGGCGTAACGGATCGTGTCGTCGATGGTCGCGTTTGCCGGAGCGGTGATGATTCCAAAGATCACTCCCTGATCCTCTTTCGGCGCCAATTCTTTTGTCCCGAATTTCGGAATGGCGACGAACATCAAGAGCGCGAGGAGTGAAACGCCCGCCCAAAAAATGTAGACGGCCGGCCGCGCATTCAGCGTGCGATCGAGATGACTTCCGTACCAATCCCGGAAGCGGTCGAACGTTCGATTAACGACCCCACTGAATCCCTTATCGGTGTGGCCGGCGCGCAAAAGATGTGCCGACATCATCGGCGAAAGAGTCAGTGCGACGACGCCGGAAATGAAAACCGCGCCAGCTAGGGTCAGCGCGAATTCGCGAAAAAGCGCCCCGGTCAAACCGCCTTGAAGAGCGATCGGCGCGTAAACGGCCGCCAGCGTGATAGTCATCGCAATGATTGGCGCAATCAACTCTCGCGCGCCGACGAGAGCGGCGTTCATGCGCGACATGCCATCGCGCAAATGTCGCTCGACGTTTTCGACAACGACGATCGCGTCATCGACCACCAACCCGACGGAAAGCACAATCGCCAGAAGCGTGAGCAAGTTCAGGCTGAACCCGAACACCTGCATGAGAAATAGCGCGCCGATCAGCGAAATTGGAATTGCAACGACCGGCACCACCACCGAGCGGATCGAGCCGAGGAACAAAAAGATTACGACCATCACGATGAGCAATGTGTCAATCAACGTCTTTACGACTTCGTGGATGGCGTCGTTGATGTAAGCCGTGGCGTCATAAGCGATTTCGGCTTTCATTCCGGCGGGCAGTTCCTTTTGGATTTGCTCCATCTCTAGGCGGACACGCTTGATCACGTCCACCGAGTTCGCGTTTGGCAGGACCCAAATACCCATGAAGACCGCCTTCTGTCCGGAGAACCGCACCTCGGTGTTGTAATCTTCAGCGCCCAGTTCGACGTCCGCGATGTCGCTCAATCTGACGAGATTCCCTTTCTCCTGGCGAATGACCAGTTTTTTGAAATCATCCACCGTGTGCAGGTCGGTGTTCGCGGTCAGATTGACCTGAAGCAGCGAGCCTTTCGTGTTGCCGACGGCCGAGAGAAAATTATTTCGCGCGAGCATGTTGCGCACTTGGGCCGGGCTGATGTTTAGCGCCGCCATTCGGTCCGGTTTCATCCAGATGCGCATCGCGAACGTGCGGCCACCCAAAATGTCCGCTTTCTGCACACCGCCGACTGCAGTGAGACGCGGCTGCACCAGTCGCACGAGATAATCGGTTATTTCGTTAGGCTGAAGAATGTCGGAAGTGAAACTGAGATAGGCCGAAGCGAATTGGGAATCGGCCGCCTCAATGCTAATGACTGGAATCTCCGCTTCCGGCGGCAGATCGCGACGGATCGCATCCACTTTCGAGCTGATGTCCGACAACGCTTTGTTCGCGTCGTAATTCAGTTTCAGCCGCGCCGTGATCAGTGATTCGCCCTGTTTGCTTTGGGACTGGATGTAATCAATGCCGTCCGCTGCGGCGATTGCGCGCTCGAGCGGCGTCGTGATAAATCCCCTGACGAGCTCCGCATCGGCGCCAACATAAACCGTGCTGACCGTGATCGACGCGATATCGCTGCGCGGGTACTGGCGTACGTTGATCGTCTTCATCGCCTGCAAACCGGCGATGAGGATCACAAAGCTAACCACCAGCGCCAGCACTGGGCGCTTAATAAAAAGGTCAGTGAACGATTTCATGTCGCTCTTCGATCGTTACGAATCGACTGGCTTCGGATTTACCTGCGGTTTCGGCGCCAGATCGTTGTTGATCGTCACCGTCATTCCATTTCGCAGTTTGAAAACTCCCGTGCTCACAATAGTTTCGCCGGCCTTCAATCCTTGCGTAATCGCGACAAGATCGCCGCGCGCTTCACCGACACGCACAAATTGCTGTCGAATTGCTTGCGATTCTTTCCCGGTCTTTTCGTCTTTCTTTTTCTCAATCACAAAAACCGAATCACCGAACGGCGCGTAGGAAATTGCGGATCCCGGAACAACAAGCGCCTTGTGTGTTTCGGGCAAGGTGACTTCCGCCTTCGCGAACATTCCCGGTCGCAGCGCGTGATCGGGATTCTCCAGCGTCGCCTGCAGCGTGATGTTGCGCGTGCTCGAATCGACCATCGAATTAATTGCCGTCAATTTTCCGTTGAACACCCGTCCGGGAAGAGCGTCCGTGGTCACCTGCACCTCCAAGCCCGGCGTTAATTGACCAAGATATTGTTGGGGCAAGGCGAAATCGGCGAAGAGTGAGTCGAGTGATGTGAGCGGTACCACTTGTTGGCCCGAGTTGATCATTTGCCCGACGTTCACCTGACGAATCCCGAGCTGGCCATCAAATGGCGCGATAATCGTTTTCTTCCGAATATTAGAGCGCATTTGATCGGCAACAGCATTGAGCCTGTTGAATTTCGATTCCGCAGCGTCGAGTTCAGCCTTTGAAAGCACCTTTTGCGACGCGAGGCCGCGAGTTCGTTCCAAGTCCTGCCGGGCCAGCTCGGCTTCAGCTTCTGCCGAGCGCAAAAGTGCCTCTTCGGCCGAGGCGTCGAGTTGGACCAACAAATCGCCTTTCTTCGCAGTACCGCCGTTTTCGAACGCGATTTGGCTGACGACGCCTCCAAGCTCGCTAGAAACGACTGCGCCCTGCACCGCTGAGATCGAACCGACCGCTGACAACGTCGGCGCCCAATCTTCTTCTTTCACCGTTACGCTCGACACTGTCGTCGGCGGCATCACCATCGGCGTTGACATCATCTTGCCGATTTGCAGTGCCTTGATGCCAAAAGCGAAAACCAAAATGACAATCAGCAGACCTATGGCAATGCCAACCGACCGCCCGCGACGTCGCGGTCTTGCATTCGATTGCACTGGAACGCTTGAAATACCTTTCGCCACGTCATGCATAAGTGAGTTCTCCCTCCGGTTTGAATAGCAAACGCCAAAGTCTGCGTGTTACTTCCAGTTGTCGCATGCGCCGCTCTGCCGCGGTCATTTCATGCGGCCGCAAAACATCCAGCATCAACATCCCGCGTGCGACGGCAAAAATTAGCTCCGCCACGTCATCCGGCGTTAGATTACTCCCTGTATTTTGCCCTTCCGGAGCGCGCGCAATTAGATCTCTCACTCCAGCCATCGCGGTTTCCAAAACATCGCGCGTTAAATCGGCCACGTGCGGATTTCGCGAAGCTTCAGCGTAAAGATCCACGACAAACGCCGAGATCAGTCGCGGCTCATTTTCGCAGCAATGTGCGGTGAACAAGATTTCCAATGATTCGAGAAGGCTCGGCGCCTGGCGCGCGCGTTCAAGCATCTGCTGAATTTCCTCCTTATGCCGGTCGGCCATTGCCGAAATGACAGCTTCCTTGTTTTCGAAGTACCGATAGATCAGCCCTACGCTGATCCCTGCCTCGCCGCTGATATCATGCATGCTGGTTTGGTGAAACCCGCGCTTGGCGAAGCAGACCAACGCAGCTTCAAGGATCTGGGAACGCCGATCGGCATTGGAAGAGTCTATCTGGGGTTGGGACATAGGCCGGGAAGATGAATGAACGTTCATTCATTGTCAAATCCTACTTCGCAATCCCTTACATTTTCTCATGCTTCGCAAGAGTTCCGGTCCCCCGATTGGTAAAGCCCAATCCACCTAGCGATTACGCGTGTCGTAGTGGCAAGCGATCGCGGCGGCACCCGTGCGCAGCATGTCCCCGCGGCTTATTTCAAGATTTCGTATCCAACACTGTCTCCACATGATGCGACACAACCGGCGTGGGTTGCGCTGGTGAATTGAAGCCGGCGAACGGATCCGGCGTCGGTTGTCCGGCGAATTGAAAGATGGCGACGACCACGCTCAGAATGCACGTGATATAAACCGCCGTTTCCATGATGGGTCGACCCTTCTCCTGTGACTGAACCAGCAGTGCGTAGGTGGTGTGATTATTCATATCGTTGAATCCTTTCTTTTAAAGACGCCAGCCGTTTCCGCTTTTGTCTAAACTTTGTTGATCGTTCATGGTTGCTTTGAACGTTGGATGCGGCGTCGCTATGAATTGGATTCAAAGAATTGTCATGTTGGGCAGAAAATCTCTGGGGCGCTCTGCTGAAACAGATAGTCAGGGATTCTTCTCCCGCGACTGCGGGATCAGAATGAGAGGAAGGCGCTCATGAAGCCATTCGGCATCAGCCCTCGACAAAGCCGCGATTTTCCTCCGGAAGCGCGTTATCTCGTTGGCGTCTCCGGTGGGCGCGATTCCGTCGTGCTACTGCACTGGATGGTCAATCTCGGTTACGAGAAACTGATCGTCTGTCATTTAAACCATCAATTGCGAGGACGAATGAGCGATGCCGATGCGCGCTTTGTCCAGAGGCTAGTCGAGCGCTTCAACCGGGAATTTGTAGGGCAGGCGCTCCGCCTGCCAGGTGGGAGAGCGGGCAAGCGCAGCGCTCGCCCTACAAAGGTCGATGCGCGCATTGATTTCGAGCTTGGCACCGCGAATGTCCGCGCTCTGGCTGCGAAAAAGAAGATCTCGATCGAAACCGCAGCGCGCGAAGCCCGCTACAAATTTTTCACTGAAACTGCCCGACGCCGAAAATGCAAAACGATCTTTCTTGGGCATCACGCCGACGACCTCATCGAAACTTTTTTGATCAATCTCTTTCGCGGCGCGGGAACTGCAGGCTTGAGCGGGATGCGGGAGATTTCAACGCGCCGGGTCGACAATGTCGATCTTGCCATTGTGCGGCCGTTTCTCGGTGTCTGGCGCAAAGAGATCGACATTTATGTGCGCGAACATCGGATCAAATTTCGCGAGGACGCATCGAACAAGAATCTTAATCCGCTCCGCAACCGCATTCGGCATCGCATCATCCCTTATTTGGAGAAAATCCTTGGCCGAAACATTCGTCCTGCCATTTGGCGGGCTGCTGCAATCGCCGGCGAAGAAGAACATTGGATCGAAAAACAACTCCCGGATTCGACCGATGCCCAGTTCTCGGTCGCGCGGCTCCGAGCGCTGCCAGTAGCGCTTCAACGGCGTGCAATTCTGAAATGGCTACGAGCGCAAAAAATTTCCGAGATTGGCTTCGATGTGATCGAGAGCGTGCGCTCTCTTGCCGATCACGACGCCGCTACCGCCAAAGTGAATCTCCCGCGAGACCGCCATGTCCGTCGCCGCGCAGGAAAGATTTTTATAGAATAGTGGAGAATGACATAATCTGACTATTGGTAGGGCGCGACCGCTGGACACGCCGAACCGAATGGACGGCTCGGCGGTCCGTCCCTACCATTACTGGATCACTCCAATGTCTGACATCCGCGTTCGTTTTGCCCCTTCGCCTACCGGTTATCTGCACATCGGTGGGGCGCGCACGGCGCTTTTTAACTGGCTGTTTGCGCGACATCACAGCGGGAAATTCGTTTTGCGAATCGAAGACACTGATATCAAGCGAAACACCGAGGAAGCCATGGCCGCGATCTACAGCGGACTACAGTGGTTGGGCCTGAACTGGGACGAGGGCCCCCATGCGGGCGGCGATTACGGACCTTATTTGCAAAGTGAGCGGACGGAACTTTACGAGCGCTACCTGAAGAAGCTTCAGGATGCCGGTCACATTTTCGAGGATCAGGGCGCCTTGCGATTCCGTTCGCCACGCGAGCACGTCATAGTCGATGACGTCGTGTGCGGTAAAATCGATTTCGATCTCACGAATCCGGCGACGCACCCCGACATGACAATTCGACGTCCGGATGGCTCGTGGATTTTTCATTTCGTGAATGTGATTGACGACCTGGAGATGAAAGTCTCCCACGTGATCCGTGGCGAAGATCACCTCTCGAACACGCCCAAGCACATCGAGATCTTTCGCGCGCTCGGCGCAACGCCGCCGCATTACGCGCACATTCCCCTTATTCTAAACCGCGACGGATCGAAGATGAGCAAACGCGATGAAGGCGCGCGCGTGGAGTACTACACTAGGCGCGGTTTTCTCCCTGCCGCGGTCCGAAACTATCTTTGTCTGCTCGGCTGGTCGCCAAAAGATAATCGCGAGAAAATCGATATCAACGAGATCATCCGGATTTTTGATCTGAAAAACATCGGGCGCAGCTCCGCCACGTTCGATCCCGACAAACTCCATTGGTTGAATGGGGAATACGCACGCGAATTGAGCGACTCCGAATTTTATGATCTGGCTCTCGCGAAGCTCAAGTCGAGCGGGATGAAGCTTGAGAATTTTCCAGAGAAATACGTGTATGCTGCACTGGAAACGTGCAAAGGCAAAATCAATACCTTTGATGAATTACCGGCCTATTGCGGATTCTATTTCACAGACGATTTCGATTACAACCCGGAGGGCGTTGCCAGGCATTTCACCGCTGAGAACAAACCAAGACTGAAAGCGGTTCGCGAGGCGCTAAGCGTGCTCGAGAAATTCGATGCTGCTACAATTGAAGCGACATTGAAAAGCACAGCCGCAAAGCTAGGCGTAAAAGTCGGCGGTATTGTTCATCCCACTCGACTCGCTGTGACTGGCAGCAACGTGGGACCCAGTCTTTATCACCTCCTTGAAGTTCTCGGGAAAGACAAAGTGGTGGCGCGAATCGATCGCGCGCTGCACATCGTAACATAGGCTTTCAGCCTGTCACGGCAGCCGGGCGTCTCGCCTGGATTTTTGCGAAACTCGGCAGGCAGGAAGCCAGCCGGACCAATCCGGCAGGATGCCTGAGTTACTTCACCTTTGCCCACGTATCCCTTAGCGTGATCGTGCGATTCCACACCTGTTTTTCACGGGTCGAATCCGGATCAAGAGCAAAATAGCCGAGCCGCTCAAATTGATAGCGTTCTTCAGGATGCGCGGTCGCAAGAGCTGGCTCACATTTCGCAGTCACGACTTCCAGCGAATTTGGATTAATAAGTGATTTGAAATCGCCGCTCGCGTCGGGTTCCGGAACGCTGAACAGGCGGTCATACAATCGAACCTCTGCATCGATCGCCTGCGCCGCGCTTACCCAATGTATCGTCCCTTTTATCTTGCGAGCAGCAGTCGGTCCGCCTGATTTGCTGTCCAGATCAACAGTACATCGGAGCTCGATCACCTTACCGGCATCATCTTTCACGACCTCATCGCACTTGATAATGTAAGCGTACTTAAGCCGCACTTCTCCACCCGGTCGGAGCCGAAAATATTTTGGCGGAGGCGTTTCCATGAAATCGTCGCTCTCGATGTAAAGCTCGCGACTGAACGGAACCTTGCGCATTCCGGCCTTGGGATCCTCGGGATTGTTGATTGCATCGAGTTCTTCAATTTTTCCCTCAGGATAATTCGTCAGCACAATCTTGATCGGTCGCAGCACGGCGAGCCGGCGAGCGGCGTTACGATTAAATTCGTCACGCATCGTATGTTCGAGCACAGCCATGTCCGTCGTGCTCGGATATTTCGTGATGCCAACATTATAGGCGAACGCGCGCAAGGCACTCGCCGTCACGCCGCGCCGACGCAGTCCGGAAATGGTCAGCATCCGCGGATCGTCCCAACCATTGACAAGTTTTTCGTTCACGAGCTGGATCAATTTCCGTTTGCTCATGACCGAGTAAGTGAGATTGAGCCGCGCAAATTCATATTGATGCGGGCGCGGCTCAGGCAGTTCGAGGGCGCTGAGAATCCAATCGTAGAGTGGCCGGTGCACTTCGAATTCCAGTGTGCACACCGAATGCGTGATCCCTTCGATATAATCGCTGAGCGTGTGCGCCCAATCGTACATCGGGTAAATGCACCATTTGTCCCCGGTACGGTGATGTGAGGCGTGCCGGATGCGGTAGAGCACCGGGTCGCGCAGCCAGACGTTCGCGGCGTTTACGTCAATCTTCGCACGCAACGTGCGCGCCCCGTCAGCAAATTTCCCCGCTTTCATTCGCGCAAACAGATCAAGGTTTTCCTCGATCGAACGATCGCGAAAGTGACTCGCCTTCCCCAGCCGGCGATAAGCGTCTGTTTCCTCGGAAGTCATATCGCAAACGTAAGCTTTGCCTTTGCGGATAAGGTCGACAGCGTGTTCGTAGAAACGGTCGAAATAATCCGATGCGTAAAACGGGGCGCCACCGACATGCTTGTCCGCCCAACCATCGATCAGCCAGCGCACGTCAGTCATGATTGACTCGACATATTCCGCTTCCTCCTTGATCGGGTTGGTATCGTCCATCCGGATGTTGCAAATGCCGCCAAACTCGCGCGTGATTCCGAAGTTGAGGCAAATCGACTTTGCGTGGCCGATATGAACGTAGCCGTTGGGTTCGGGCGGAAAACGGGCGCAGATTTGTTTGTATTTGCCCGCGCGAAGGTCGTCCGCGACGATATCGCGAATAAAATCCGAAGGGTGATCGGTCGTAGTCGTCATCTTAATCGGGCGTCAATGTAGCACAGGCATCTTGTCCGCCAGTCGGACGGACTCGTCCCGTGGCGAGCCTGTGACGCAAGCGGGCGTTTCGCCTGCAGTGCTGATCCGACAGGCAGGATGCCCGTCGGCCCCACACCCAAGATGGCTGTGCTACGTTGTTTTTGCGTCGTCGCAAAAAAACACGCGCGGTTGTACTGTCTCGACGCGAATGACAAAGCAAACCACCCAACGCTTCACACTCACTGATCTTGAAAAGTGGCATGATGTCGCGCGCGAGATTGATCCCCCTATTCGCCTGGGCATTTTTGGTGATCCTGTTGCCCATTCGCTCTCTCCGGACGTGCAAAATGCCGCCCTCCGAGCCTGCAAGATGAACGCGCAATACGCGCGTTTTCATATACGACCGAATGAATTGAGATCGGCTCTGCGGTTTTTGCGAAACCTGGATTTCGAGGGAGTGAACCTGACCGTGCCGCACAAGATTGCGGGGTTCGGGCAGATCGATAAGGCAAATGAATTTGCCAGCCGCGTGGGATCGGTGAACACGATTCGGCTTCGCGACAAGAAACTGGTTGGCGCGAATACTGACGGCGAAGGGTTCCTGCGCGCCATTCGCGCGGAATTCTCCGTCGATGTGCGCGATCTGCGAGTGATGATAATTGGCGCCGGTGGCGGAACGGGACGCGCTATTGCGTGGCAATGCGCGCTTGAGAACTGCGAACGTCTCGTTCTCATCAATCGCACACCGGAAAAAGCGAATGCGATCAGAGAGCGGTTGCGCCCATTTTTTATGGAACCTCGAGTGCTCGGGCCCGCAGCGCGCCTTGAAGCTATAGCGTGGGAGGAATCGTCAATACGCATGCAACTAGCGGACACGGATCTTATCGTCAACGCGACTCCCCTGGGGATGAATTCGAGCGATCCAGCCCCAATCCCAGCTCGATTACTTGCACCGCATCACATGGTTTTCGATTGCGTATATGGACCATCCAAAACTGCTCTGCTTCACGCGGCTGAACAAGCTGGCGCGCGCAGCGCGAATGGAATATCGATGTTGCTGCATCAAGGTGCGCTCTCGTTTTCCATCTGGTTCGATCGCGAGCCACCGATCGACGCAATGAGGACGGCGCTGCTGTAAGGCGTCTGTGTCAGCTCCGAATGCTTTCGGAGTTCACAGAATCGAGCCGCGCGGGGGCGCGAGCGACATGGACGGGCGGCCCACGTGGGCGAGAGAGCGGGAGTGAACGAGTCAAACGCCCTACGATAGGGTCATTTGTAATTCGCCCCAAAAACCGCCATATTAACCGATGGTAAGCGCGGGCATAAACTTTGGAAGTCCACGGCGAACTCGTGTTGATCTTGCAGAAGAGCTGCAGGAGCTCAAGCGCGAACGAAACGCTGTTATTCTCGCCCACAACTACCAGGTGCCCGAGTTACAGGACGTTGCTGACTTCGTCGGTGACTCGTTAGGTTTGAGTTATCAGGCAGCGAAAACGGACGCCGATGTGATCTTGTTTTGCGGTGTCCATTTCATGGCCGAAACGGCGAAGATTATTAATCCAACCAAGCGCGTGATTTTGCCAGATCTCGATGCCGGTTGCTCACTTTCTGAATCGTGTCCGCCGGAAAAACTGGCGCAGTTCCTGAAAAAGAACGCGGACAAAAATTACTACGTCATCGCCTACATCAATTGCAGTGCGGGAGTAAAGGCGTTAGCCAATGTGATCTGCACCAGCGGGAACGCCGACAAGATCGTACGGGCCGCTCCACCTGAGCGAAACATTCTCTTTGTTCCGGACCAAAATCTCGGCGCGTGGGTGATGGAACGCACGGGACGCAAAATGGATTTGTGGCAGGGCAACTGTTACGTGCACGTCGAGTTCACTGCCCGGAGCATTAACCGCATTCGCCAGCAATATCCGGATGCACCGGTAGTGGCGCATCCGGAATGCACGTACGCCGTCCGTATGCTGGCCGATGAAGTTTGTTCCACCGAGAAAATGGTGACTTTTTGTAAAGAATCGCCAGCGCGCGAGATCATTGTTGTCACTGAAGCGGGTCTTTTGCATCGCCTGGGAAAAGAAATTCCTGACAAGACCTTCATCCCCGGGCCGACAGATAACTGCTTCTGCGGTGAATGCCGGTTCATGAAAATGAACACGCTCGAAAAAGCGTACGACGCTCTCTTGAACATGGAACCGGAAATCACTTTGGCAGAGCCATTGCGCAAGCGCGCAGAGCTACCTATTCGGCGCATGCTTGAGCTAAGCAGGTAGCTGTCAGCTCCTCCCATCTGCCATTTCAAGCGAAGTCGAGGAATCTCTTACTGGTTTCCAGTAGGGCTCGGAGCCAAGGCGCCGTGTGACCGTGCTCCTGCTGGAAGCAACACCGCTGAGGCGCCTCGACGCAGCGAGGCGGCTACAACGGCTTGGCCTCTTGCCGAAAATGGATTGCATGAAACGTTGGGATAATTCATTTGGAAGGTTGCGACACCTATGACTACTCAAGAACCCATTGAACAACGAATCGACCGACTACAAACCGGCGGCATTATTGATCTGCATTTCGATTTGCTGATGGATTTGTACGAAAAGCGCCAGCGTAAGAGCGTGCTTGAGACGGAATTTTTACCGGAACTCGAGGTCGGGAATGTCGGCGTGGTCGGCGTCGCGATTTACATTGAGAACCGTTATCTGCCGGACTCAGGCCTGCGTGTGGCGCTCGATCAAATTGCTCGGCTATACGCTGAGACGCAGGCATGCTCGCGGTTCGCGATCTCTAAAAGCTATCACGACATCCAGAAGGCACGCGAAGACCGAAAGATCGCGCTCGTTATCACAATGGAGGGAGTAGAGGCACTAGGCACAGACTTGAATCTTCTGCGTGCCTTCTACGAGCTCGGTGTCCGCTCAATCGGACTTACCCATGCGCGAAGTAATGCGGCGGGACATGGTGGAATCTTTGCTTCGAGCGGGTCATCGCAGAAGGGTCTCACCGAGTTTGGTCGTGACCTGGTCCGAGAATGTGAAGCGCTCGGCGTGATTGTCGATCTTGCACACATCAACGCGGCAGGCTTCAACGAGGTCTTATCTATGACGACAAAGCCGCCGATTGTTTCGCACACCAATGTCCGGCGCTACTACGATATCGAGCGCAACATCAGCGACGAGCAGATCAAAATGATCGGGGAACGGCGCGGTGTGATTGGAATCAATTCAGTGCTCGTGGGTCCAAAGAAAGAGGAGAGCACCTTGGATCGCTACGTCGATCACATCGAATACGTAACCAATTTGATTGGCATTAATGGAGTCGGTGTTGGGTTTGATTTCTTTGAGTTTATCTACAGCCAGTGGCCGGAGTCGGCGAAGAGAGAGCTCGCCGAAAAGCTTACAACGCCCCAATTCATTCCCGATCTAAGGAACCATGCGCACGCCCGCAATCTCACTCGCAAACTAATCGAGCGCGGTTTCAATGACGAGCAGATCGAAAAGATCCTCCGCGGAAATTGGTTAAGGATCTTCGAAGAGTGGTTGTAGTCGCGGTTTATCCCACTCATCGCGCGCATCATTCGCGTCTAACGAATTTAGCTTGTCGTCGCTGTAGTTATCCTTGAAACTTTGCGAGAGCAGTTTTCAACCCACTGCAAATCAATACCATCGTTAACGAACGTGGGATTTTGTTAGCTCAAAAACAAACAAAAGAGGACTGAGGCTATGACACGACTAACGAAGGCAGGCTTAGCTCTATTCATTGCAGGTTTGGTATGCGTGCTAAGAGGAAGCTCACCTTTAGTGACAACAGCGATCGCGCAAGGTCAAAACAAAGCACAACAACAGGCACGAGAGTCAACCCGAGACGCACCGCCGGACACCACACCTTACAGGCGGCCGGCGCTTCGTGAAGATTACGCCCCAAAGGGTATAAGGCCGGTTCCTCTCACCCCTGCGGTTTTTATTGCGGATGTCGTCGTGAACAATACTGATCCCAACCTGACGAACACCGATACATTTAATGATGGCGAAACGTCCATAACAGTGAATCCAGCAAATCCTAACGAAATTGTCGTCACGGCTTTTTCAGGAGGCTCGGGAGCAAATGCACCCCTATGGCAGTCCATCGACGGGGGAAATCTCTGGACCAAGCAATTTACAATCCGTGCGCCGCTTGGGATAGCGACAACCGGTTGTCCGTGTGATCAGAACGTCGATTACGGAATGGCTAATCAGATGTCGGGCACCTTTCTTATCAGCGACATCTTTAGCGGCACAACCACGAACCCGGCGAGTGCCGCGGCGTGGAACTGGTTGGTTATTGGTGGCGTCACGCAGGCTACGAATTTCAATAATTCCCCGCCGCCCGGAGGGGTAGATCAACCATGGCCGATCATCGTGGCCAATGCCGATAGTACGCAGCCAACTCCCAAGTTCGGTACTGTGAATGCCCTTCTTGGCCGGAGTGGACCATGCTGCGGTGGATCCAAATAACGGGGATATCTATTACGCTTACGGGAACCGTGATGCCGGCACTGGCAACAACCGCCTGGCTATCCGCAGAATCCAGGATGATGGAGGCGGTGGTGTGACTGTCGGACCAGAAAACTTCGTGACAGGTCAAGTAGAAGCCGCTATTCCGTCGGTTGCAGTAACGAGTGACGGGACAGTCGGAGTTTTTTACTACACCTTCGATGGATTCTCGCCAGACTTCCCAATCTTTTCGGCCCACCTGGCACAGAGCACCGACCAAGGTGTTACTTTCAGCGATCAGATGCTATTGACTTTCCTGTCTTCTGCTGCTGACAACGGTAACTCGCGACAGCGGGTGCTAGGAGATTACATGCAGATGAAAGCGGTCGGTAATTGCTTCTATGGAGCGTTCACGGGAAATGGCGTTCCCTTTGGTCGGCCTTTCGCCAACCATGATCCAATCTTCTTTAAAGCCTGCGTTGTACCTACGCCAAGGCCCACTCCAACACCAAGGTCCCGCCCGACGCCAGCGCCACGTCCAACACCACCGCGGTAAGCGACGTTGGTTTATCGTAGTCAGAGGCAGCTCTAAAGACGTGCTCTAGGTGGCGAACTACCGGACGGCATTGAAAGCGTATATGTGATCAACGCGCAAACCACGACCATACCGATCATGGCGACGATAAAGATCCCATCCGCAATTCTTTCAAGGCGATGCATTCTGCGCAGACCCCGCGAGCGAAGCGCCCAGTAAGAAAGCAAAGAAGAGATCAGAAACAGCAGTGCGTCGGCAGCCAGCAAATCATCTGCCAGCGTGTCTGCGGTGCCAAGCGTAATCACAACGCGGATCAATCCAATAACCGTCAGGCAAACCCCGACCATCGCCGAAGAGACGGTGAAGATGTGGATACAAATGTCCTGCTCAAGATGGCTGTCAGGACTGCGTTGCGACTGCTTTTCTCCTTTCATGCAACCGTTATTTAGACTGATCGCGAAAGCGACTGTTCAGAGAATTGCGCGGCTGATAGAAGACTTGAAAGGTGTAATAACAAGAACTGCATTTGAAATTCATTAATTTAACACGCCGCACGGAGATTGGTGCGAATTCGTATTACCTCGAGATGGGCCGCCATCGACTGGTGCTCGATTGCGGTATGCATCCCAAGGACACCGGTGAAGATGCGCTGCCGAATTTCAAAGCGATCGCAGGTCAGGAGATCGAGGCGATTCTGGTCTCGCATGCCCACCAGGATCACGTAGGCACATTGCCGGTACTCATGCGACGTCTTCCAACCGCGCGCGTTTTCATGACGGAAGCCACAGCTGAGATCGGCAGCGTGCTTTTGCACAACTCGGTTAATGTGATGACCCGTCAACGCGAGGAGATTGGTCGCACGGTCGCGGGGTTATATCCGCTTTTCACGCATCGGGAAACCGATCGCGCATCGGAACGCTGGCGTTGGTGTCCGATGCGTCAACGAATCTCCATCACGGGCGAGCGCGCACCTCAGCGCGAAAAAGACACGCTAACATTCGAGTTTTTCGACGCAGGACACGTGCTGGGCTCCAGCGGAATTCTGCTGCGCGCGGAGGGGCAAACGGTCTTTTATACTGGGGACGTTAATTTCGACGACCAAACGATCATGGAAGCGGCAGTTTTTCCGGAGGAAAAGATTGACGTCCTGATCATGGAATGCACGCGGGGCGACCACGCAAAGCCCGCTGGCTGGACACGCCCTGTTGAAGAGCGACGCCTGGCAGAAGCGATCGCCACGGCTTTTGAGCGCCGCTCGTGCGTGCTCATACCGGTCTTCGCGCTCGGAAAAACGCAAGAGCTCCTGGCAATGCTTTACAAATTCCGTCGTGAATCCCGAACGCTGTCGGGAGAGTTTCCAATTTATATCGGCGGCCTCAGCTCCAAGATGACCGATATCTACGATCGGCGCGCACACATGACTCGCCGGCAATTGCCGCGTCTGCAATTAATGCGAGAAGCCGCTCCGTTCATTTTGAACGACGAAACAGTGCGTGACGCGCCGCTGCGCCCAGGCCGGGTCTACGTGCTCTCCAGTGGAATGATGATACCGAAAACACTCTCCAATATTCTTGCGCGTCGATTAATCGAGAATCCGCAGCATTCGATCTTTTTTGTCGGCTACGCCAGCCCCGAAACGCCCGCCGGTCTTCTGCGCGACGCGAGAACGAATGGCGAGGTTGCTCTTGATCCCGACCAACCGGCCCAGCGTGTCCGCTGCAATATCGAACAGTTTCAGTTCAGCGCGCACGCTACGCGCGAGGGGCTCATCGATTACGCCAAAAAACTTTCGCCCGGCAAGATTGTTCTTGTACACGGCGATCCACCAGCCGTGGATTGGATGCGCGCAACCTTGTCGGCAGCGCTTCCCCGATCAGAGATTATTGTGCCGGCGCCGGGCGTGGAGCTGGAACTGTGAGAGGTGATCAGTGAGAGGTGAGAGGTGAGAGGTTACCGATGAGGCGTAAATTGCGTGCTTCAACTTCTCACTTTTCACTTCTCACGTCTCACGAATGAAGATCGTTTCCTGGAACATTAATTCGCTGCGCAAGCGCCAGGACCGCTTATTCGCCTGGCTGGAGGCGAGAAGGCCGGACATTGTTTGTTTGCAGGAGACAAAATGCACCGACGATCAATTTCCGGCGCTCGCTTTACAGGCCGCCGGTTATTATGCGGCTTATCATGGGGAAAAATCGTACAACGGTGTCGCGATTCTATCGAAGATAAAATTGTGCGATGTGCGCCCATCGCTCTGCGATGAAGTAGTCGACCAGCAAGCGCGCGTAATTGCGGGAACTGTTGATCGCGTGAGGGTGTTTTCGATTTACGCGCCCAACGGACAGGCGGTCGGATCCCCCGCCTACGAATACAAACTGCACTGGTATCGTCGCCTGCGAGATTGCATCGCAAAAGAAAAATCCAGCGATGTTGTGGTGTGCGGCGATTTCAATGTCGCACCCGAAGATATCGACGTTTACGATGCCGACCTGTGGCGTGGCGCCATCATGTGTTCCGATCAAGAGCGCGCTGCGTTTGAGGGATTGTGTCAGATCGGCTTATGGGACACGCTGCGGATGCATCATAAGGAAGGTGAACTTTTCAGTTGGTGGGATTATCAGATGCGCGCGTTTGAAAGAAATCGTGGCCTGCGCATCGACGCGATTTTGGCCACCGAAAAGCTAGCGAAACGCTGCAGTGCATCAGGGATTGACTTTGAAATGCGCAAGGGCAAGGAACCATCCGATCATGCGCCGGTGTGGGCGGAGTTTACGGATTAAGAAACGCCGAATGCCCGACGCCGACGCTGAATTCAGATTCTGAATTGGACGTTGAGCGTTGGGCGTTGGACGTTGGGCGCTAATGGCTAAGGAATCGCGCATTCGCGTCTCGAATCCTCCGCCAAAGCCTCTCATGATTTGGGATGGTGACTGTTATTTTTGCAAGCGGTGGGTCGAACGTTGGCGCGAAATCACCGCCGGCAAAGTAGATTATGCTCCTTATCAGGAGGCAGCCGCGCGGTTCCCTGAGATTCCAGTCGAGCAATTCAAGCGTGCCGTTGCATTCATGGAACCGGATGGCGAAGCTTTCTCTGCCGCGGAAGCCGTGTATCGCTCGTTGCGATATCGATCTTCGAGGCAATGGCTGGCGTGGAGCTACGATCACGTGCCTGGCTTCGCAGCAATTTCCGAGACTGCTTACAAATTCATCGCCCACAATCGAAGTCTCGGATCAACAGTGACTCGATTGCTCTGGGGCAACGATGTGCGGCCGCCGACTTATTTTTGGGCGCGGCGCTGGTTTCTCCGCATGCTTGGCCTCATTTATCTCATCGCGTTCGTTTCGCTTTGGGTCCAAGTCGATGGGCTTGTTGGCAGCAATGGAATGTCGCCGGTAAGTCAGTTTCTGCCGGCAGTTCGGCAGCAAGTCGGGTCAGACGCCTATTTTCTTTTGCCGACACTTTGCTGGTTCGACTCGAGCAACACGTTTCTACATTTCCTTTGCGGTGGCGGCGTTGTTCTTTCGTTGCTTTTGATTTTTGGCGTCGCTCCCGCGGTTCCCCTTGCCTTGCTGTTTATCTTTTACCTGTCACTCACCATTGGTGGACAAGTGTTTTTCAACTTTCAATGGGATGTTCTCCTGCTGGAGGCCGGCTTTTTGTCGATCTTTCTTGCGCCATGGCGACTGTGGCCGCGGGACCTTTTGTGGCGGCCGGGACCGTCCGCCTTGGCGCGGCTACGGCGCGACAAGGCGATCCCGACTACAGCAACGACGCCAGTTACGGCGTCTCCCGTCTCACGTGCGGGTTTGTTTCTGCTCAAGTTCCTTCTCTTCAAATTGATGCTTATGTCCGGCGTCGTGAAGCTAACAAGCGGCGATGATTCGTGGGGTTGGGTGAATCATTCGTTTCATTGGAGCGCGCTCACAGCGCTTGACTATCATTACTGGTCGCAACCGTTGCCGACAATCTTCAGCTGGTGGGCAGACAAAACTCCTGAATGGTTCAAACATTTCTCAGTCGCATTTTGTCTCGTGGTCGAGATCATCGCGCCATTTTTTATCTGGGCGCCGCGACGCCCGCGGCTGGTCGCTGCGGGACTAATGATCTTCCTTCAAATGGTAATCGCGCTCACCGGCAACTATTGCTTCTTCAATCTGCTGACGATCGCGTTGTGCTTCCTGCTGATCGATGACTCTGTGGTAGGGACGGACCGCCGGGCCGTCCGCCCGCGCGTCGCCGGCGCGCCCGGCGGTCGCGCCCTACCAGACCGACTATGCCAATACGCGGCGATTGCAGTAATTGTTGTCACGTTTCCAATCAACGCCTGGCTCATTTTCAGCGCGTTCAAGCCGCAAAGCCGACCGCCAGGGCGGCTGGCGAACTTCTACGAACAATTGGAAGCATTTCGAATCGTAAATGGCTACGGACTCTTTCGCGTCATGACCAAGGACCGTAGCGAGATAGTGATCGAAGGCAGCGCCGATGGCATTAATTGGGCCCCTTATGAATTCAAATGGAAACCGGGTGACGTGAAACGCGCCCCGGGCTGGTGCGCACCACATCAACCAAGACTCGACTGGCAGATGTGGTTTGCCGCTCTGGAAACTCCCGAGCAAAATCCATGGTTGATTGGACTGATCGTCAGGCTGCTGGAGGGATCGCGGGATGTAACCGGATTGCTTGCGCATAACCCGTTCCCGGATAAGCCGCCCAGCTACATCCGCGCGATGTTTTATCGCTATCGTTTTACAAACAGTAAGGAGCGCCCGCAAACCGGCGCGTGGTGGAAACGTCAGGAACTTCGGGAATATTTGCCGACGATCTCGCGGGATCAGCTGCGCCAGTAGCGAGAGAGTGAACGCGTTCTGTGCAATGCGTAAGTAAGTGGTCGGCGAATTATGTTTACCGAAATATCGACCGACCACAGCGGGTCGATCCACCTTGAGCCGCACGTGCACTTGAATATATTCGGCGCGTGTCGAAGGAAGGTCAGATCGTAACGGAAGGCACGGTAACCCAGGTGCTGCCGGGAACGATGTTTCGAGTCGATCTACCAGGACAACGCAATGTGCTTGCACATATCTCGGGTAAGATGCGGAAGCATTTCATCCGGATCGTCCCGGGAGATAAAGTTTCTGTCGAGCTTTCACCGTACGATCTGACAAAAGCGCGCATCATTTTTCGCGAACAGTAATTTCCTTCTTTGGCAGCAACATTTAAAACCCTCAGAGCATTCAAGTGCGATTGGTTTTAGGTGTTCAAGTTCGTCAGGAGATTAGTTTGCCGAATTTGTTAAGCACGCGGATAGTTGCAGCGAAAATCAACCGGAGACTACCAATGGCAGAAGAGAATAAGGCAGAACAAAAAATGCCCGCCGCGGCGGGCGGACAAGACAAATTGCAAAGCAGCAAGGAACATGCGCGTAAAGCGGCGGAGGATTTGAAATCAGCAGCGGGCGCTTTCGCTGAAGAATATCGCGGCAAGGCAGAGCAGAAGTGGGGCGAAGCACGCGGCAAAGCAGAACAAGCATGGGGGGATGCGAGAGATCGCGCCCGTACGTTCCAGGAAGACGCGGAGCAATACGTGCGCGAAAATCCAACGAAGGCGATCTTTACCGCGCTCGGAATCGGGTTTGTTCTGGGTCTGATCTTCCGGCGTTAACTCCGAAAGCTTTCGGAGATGATCAGTGAGAGCCCTCGGTCCAGCAATCCTGCGGGGCATGTCGGCTTGCTCGGGAACCTCCTCGCGCTCATAAACGCGCTTGCAGCGTTTTTTGAAAGCCGTTTTGCCCTTGTCGCCGAGGAATCAAAATCGGCCGCAGTGCAATTACTGATACTCGCCGGTTGCTTGATTTTCGCGCTGCTCCTGTGTGCGCTGGGCTATGTTTTCCTCATAACTGGCGCTGTTGTCGGGATAGCTCATCTGGCTGGAATTTCATGGCCATGGATAGCGCTCGCCGCCGCTGCGTTGCATTTTATAATCGCGCTGGTGCTGCTTCTGATTGCGCGGAACCGAATCACCAAGCCGTTTTTCCGCGCCACTATGGCTGAATTAAAGAAGGATCGTGAATGGCTGAAAAATCTGCAGGCAAGAAATCAATCGACGAACTGAGAGCGGAAATCGCAGGGTCACGCGAACGCGTCGGGCGCGATTTAGGCGGCTTGCGCCATGAACTGGATTTCCCCGCGAAATTCCGCAGATCTTTTCGAGAACAAACGGTTTCGTGGATCACAGCCGCAGCCGCGGTCGGTGCGCTGATCGCTTTGGCACCAATGCGGAGGAAGAAAATTTACGTGGATGCAAAAAGCAGCCGCAAAACACAAAAGAAGCTGGTCGAAACTGGCTTTGCGTTGGCCGCGTTAAAAGTCGTCGCCGGGCTGGCCCGGCCCGTGATAGTCGAGTTTGTCAAAAATCGACTGACCGGTTTCCCAGGAAAATCACGCCGCAAAACATGAGGCCGTAATCTAATGTGTCCCGTGGGGCGCGCTCGTTTTAGGATTTACGCGCTCGGCGGGGTTGCGTAATAATTGGCCTGGGCGCCCATGATTGCTAAGTCTCCGGACCTTCCCGTGAAATCGCAGACAATGCGGCACGTGGATGATTATCTCGAGGTCGGCCAAAAAGCCGGCGCCTCTGATGTCCATTTAGCCGTGAACGCGCAGCCGCGATGGCGGCTGCATGGACGGTTGGAACCGATCTGGCCCGATGCACCGCTGCTGACTGCTGAGCAAACCGCCGCTCTGGCTGAGGCATTTGTTCCCGACGTCTATAAAAACGAACTCAATACGCGCGGCGACTCGGATTTTGCGTATGAAAACGAGTTCGCCCGCTATCGCACCAGCGTGGTTCGTCAGCGGCTCGGGATCGAGATTGTCTTCCGCGTGATCAACAGTCGCATCCGAACCATGGACGAACTGGGGTTACCTGAGCGCCTCAAGCTACTCACCCGTTACCAGAATGGGCTGATCCTGGCGACCGGTTCAGTAGGAACGGGCAAATCGACGACCCTGGCGGCAATGGTCGAGCAGATAAACATGGAGCGCCGTGATCACATCATCACATTGGAGGATCCGATCGAATACATTTTGACGTCGAAAAACTGTCACGTTACCCAACGGGAGATCTTCACTCACAGCGACTCTTTCGCCACAGCATTGCGCGCTTCACTCCGCGAAGATCCGGACGTAATCATGGTGGGAGAAATGCGTGATTTGGAAACGATCTCTCTCGCAATCACTGCCGCTGAGACCGGCCACCTTGTTTTGGCAACACTGCATACCAGTAGCGCGGCCCGCACGCTTGATCGATTGCTCGACGTGTTTCCGCCTCATCAACAGGAACAAATTCGGGTGATGGTAAGCGAATCCCTGCGGGGCGTCATCAGTCACCAGCTAATACCCCGGGCGGACGGCACCGGACGGGTGCTGGCTTTGGAGATTCTTACGAACACACCGGCGGTCGCCAACGTTATTCGCGAAGCGAAGACGTACATGTTACCCGGTATTATTCAGACTGGCAAAAAGCAAGGCATGCGCTTGATGGATGATACTCTGATCGAACTGTATCAGCGCGGCTTGATCAGCCCCCAGGAGGCTTACGCGCGCGCCGAACAGAAACAAATGGTGCGCCAACAGGTGGGAAAATGACGAAGCACGAATGACGAATGACGTAACAATATCGAAGTTCGAAATTCGAAACTCGAAACAGATTGGTCTGCGCAAGTTTCGTCATTCGGATTTCGTCATTTAAGTCATGGCTTATCTTGATCAATTTCTCAGCGTAATCGTCAAACACGGCGGCTCCGATCTGCATTTCGCGGAGGGACAGCCACCGAAAATGCGCGTGCATGGAGACATCATGCCCATTCGCGCCGAGGGGATTTCGCGTGATGAAGCCATTCAGATGATGAGCGAAATTTGCGGAGCACGTAACTGGGAAACCTTTGAACAACGCGGAGACCTGGATTTTGCCTATGAAATGGATGAAGCCTCTCGGTTCCGCAGTAACTACTTCAAGCAGTCAAACGGTTACGGCGCGACGTTCCGGCTGATTCCCACCCGGATTGCTACGCTCGAAGACCTGGGCATTCCCGTGGTGGTAAAAGACTTTGCGAATATACGGGGAGGTCTGGTGCTTGTGACCGGTCCTACCGGCTCCGGTAAGACCACCACGCAAGCTGCGTTGATCGACTACATCAATCGGAACTATGCGAAACATGTCGTGACAATCGAGGAGCCGATCGAATTTGTGCATGACAACAAGCGAAGCACCATCACACAGCGCGAAGTGCCAACGGATTCGAGTTCGTTCGCGGCTGGACTAAAAGCCGCGCTGCGCGAAGACACCGACATTGTGCTTGTAGGAGAAATGCGCGACCTGGAAACAGTTTCACTCGCTCTAACCGCAGCTGAGACCGGTCTTCTCGTGTTCGGTACACTGCACACTAACAATGCGCGCAAGACGGTGGACCGTATGGTGGACGTTTTTCCCGCGGACCGTCAACCGCAGGCCCGTGCCATGCTCGCGAACTCATTGCGCGGCGTGGTGGCTCAATTGCTTTTAAAAAGAGCGGATCGACCTGGCCGAATAGCAGTAAACGAAATCCTAATCGCGAACGCCGCGGTCGCGGCAATTATTCGCGAAGGCTCAACGCAGAAACTCCAGGATGTCATCGTGTCAGGCAGAGCGGAGGGGATGCAGTTCATGGACGACGCCATTTGGGCGCTGCTTGAAAAAGGCATTGTCTCCCCGCACGAAGCTTTCATGAAAGCGATCGACAAAAGCCGGTTCAGGCCATTTCTGCCTCCAGAGGAAGAAGCGCTAGGCAACGCCGCTGGCTCAGTTCGGAACGATGAAAGGCGGCTTTCTGGCAATTCCGTGAAACCGATCGGCACTCGCGCGCGCATAGGAATGCGCTGAACGAGAGGATGCCGAAGGACTTCACCGCGGATCATGCTAATCACGCGGATTGAAGCGGCTTTGCAAGGATCATCGGTGCCATCCAGGTAGCTTGTGGTTGAAAGCCTGCTCGCTCTTTGATCCTCATAATCCTCACATTCTTCTCTCTGGTGGCTGCTGGACCAAATGCGCAAGCGGTCGGTCCGGAAGCGCCGGACACGGCCTTAGCCGGAGGCAACACGGCGGATGGGCAACTCGCCCTTGGGGGCTTAACTACCGGTTTATATAACTCGGCGTTCGGTATCTACTCCCTCCTAAGCAACGGCGCGGCCAACTTCAACACAGGTGTCGGCGCCGGGACGCTCCTTGCCAACACCGCAGACGAAAATACGGCCACTGGCGCCGGCGCGCTATTTAGCAATACGACAGGCGCCAGCAACACAGCCACTGGAGCGTTCGCGCTTTTCAGCCACATCAGCGGCAACGGCAACACCGCCTATGGTTGGCACGCGCTCCTTAGCGATGCCACCGGCCAACTTAATACTGCTGTCGGTTCCGCCGCGCTCGCGACGGAGAACAACGGCTTCAATGGCAGCTTCAACACTGCTGTCGGCGCTGGTGCGCTTTTTAGCAACACCGGCGGTGACAACACCGCCATTGGCGCTGGAGCGCTCCAAGACAACGTAGACGGTAGTGACAACACGGGGGTCGGCCTTAATGCACTTCTGAACAACTCCAGTGGCAGCAACAATGTCGCCTTAGGCCGTAATGCCGGCATCAGCCAAACAACTGGCAGTAACGATATTTATATCGGCACGCTTGTGGACGGCGTGGCTGGCGAAAACGACAGCTGTTATATCGGCAGCATTTTTAATCAGCTCTCTTCTAGAGGAACTGCGGTTTTCATTAACGCAAACAATAAGCTCGGTACGATGACTTCCTCAAAACGCTTCAAGAAAGAGATCAAACCAATGGACAAGGCTAGCAACGCGCTTTTTTCACTTAACCCGGTTACCTTCCGTTACAAGAAGGAGATTGACCCGGCAGGCATATCGCAGTTCGGGCTCGTGGCTGAAGAGGTGGAAAAGATCGATCCCGACCTCGTGTTACGCGACAAAGAAGGAAAAGCCTATAGCGTGCGCTACGACCAGGTGAACGCAATGTTGCTCAATGAATTTCTCAAGGAGCATCGCGCCTTTGTCGAGGAACAGCAGAAAGTCCAGCAACAACAGAAAGAGATTAACGCCCTTAAGGCAGAACTAAAGGAGCAGCGATCTCTCATCCAAAAAGTGAGCGACCGAATTGAGTTGAGGAGTTCGGCGTCGCAAGTAGTCGCGGAAAATCCGTAAAGACAGGACTGACCACGGATAACTCGCCTTCGGTCGCCGCGGCGACCTTCGGCGTGGCAAGCACGGATTGCACGGAATAGGAAGGAGAATGCCCACGAAATACACCAAATACACGAAAGGGGAAAATGCCGCTCTCAAATTTTCGCGTGTTTAGTGGGTAACAAATTTGTTTTCTGTATATCCGTGTTATCCGCGTAATCCGTGGTTGTCTTTTCTCCCGGTGATCAGCACCGCGGTCCCACTTAGTTTGCCCGCGCGAAATCGGTCGAGTGCAGTGTTCGCTTGTTCCAAGGGGAACGTTTCGGTTTTTGTTTTAATAGGGACACGTGGCGCGATGGCGAAAAATTCTTCGCCATCGCGGCGGGTAAGGTTTGCTACAGACGTAATGGTCCGTTCCTCCCAAAGATCGGCATAGGGAAAGGAAGGGATATCGCTCATGTGAATTCCGCCGCAAACGACAATGCCACCTTTGGCGAGTGCTCGCAGCGCCGCAGGCACGAGCGGGCCGACCGAAGCGAAGATAATCGCTGCATCGAGTTTCTCCGGCGGCATCTCGTCGGAACCACCGGCCCACCTTGCGCCTAGCGTTTTCACGCTTTGCTGTGTTTCCATGTCGCCCGGTCGCGTGAACACGAAAAGGTCGCGTCCTTCATAAAGGGCAATCTGCGCGATTAAGTGAGCGGCATTACCAAAGCCATACAGGCCGAGCCTCCGTGCATCTCCCGTTTTCCGATAGGAACGATAACCGATCAGCCCCGCACAAAGTAGCGGCGCAACCTCAACATCATCGTAACGGTCAGGCAAATGAAAACAGAATCGTGCATCGGCGACACCGAATTCCGCATAACCGCCATCGATGGTATAGCCGGTGAAACGCGCTCGATCGCACAGGTTTTCCCGGTTCGATCGACAGTAAACACATTCGCCATCGGTCCAAGCAAGCCACGGAATTCCGACGCGATCTCCAATCGCGAATGACGAAGGAATGTCCGGGCCTATCTCTTCGACGTATCCGACAATTTGATGACCTGGGATGAGCGGGAGTTTTGGATCCGGCAGTTCGCCATCGACCACGTGAAGATCAGTCCTGCACACCGCGCACGTTGCGATTCGCACAAGCAATTGACTCTTGGCCGGTCTTGGTTTCTCTATGTCGCGGAGTTGCAGTGGCTGCCGCGGCTTATCCAGAACCATCGCGCGCATGGGCTTCGCTACTTTAAAGCGTTAAACCGTTGAAAGGTTAAAAAGTTAAACCGTGGGTCAATGGACGCCCGCTGGTTCAGGTCGCATCTCTCCTCTCGCGGGCTCGCCTTCGTGATGAGTGTGCGCGCTGCGCAGAAATGGTACCTTGTCGAGCACGTGCTCCTGGAACCATTCGAGCCAAAGATAGATCACTGGTGTGACGAACAGTGTGATCAATTGGGAGAAAATCAGACCGCCTACGATTACCAGCCCTAATGGACGGCGCGATGCAGCGTCCTGCCCGAACCCGAGCGCAATCGGCACTGCACCCATAAGCGCAGCGAGCGTTGTCATCATAATAGGACGAAACCGTTCCATACTGGCTTCGTGAATGGCCGACCGGAGGTCCCAGCCTTCGTCGATTCGTTGCAACGCAAAATCGACGACCATGATCCCGTTCTTCTTGACGATGCCTAACAACAGGAAAAGTCCGATCACGCTGTAAAGTGAAAGCACTGAGTGAAAGAGATACAATGTGGCCAGACCTCCGACTACTGCGGGGACGATCGCAGGAAATAAAACTGTGAACGGATGCACATAGCTTTCATAAAGAATTCCCAGAATCACATACATAACAAAGACCGCTGCGAGCAGCAGCATTGGCAGAGACCGGAATAGTTGCTGGAACACTAACGTTTCGCCCTGGAAGGTGCCCTGAACGGTTGGGTAATTCGGATGGATTTGGGCGAATGCGTCCTCGATGGCCTTGGTAGCATCGCCGATCGCGACGTTTGGCAACAGGTTGAAGTTAAACGTAACGCTGGTGAACTGATTCAAATGATTCACCGCTTGCGGGCCAATAACTTCCTTTGTCGATGTTAGAACACGCATCGGCACCAAATTCGCCATGTTACCTGTGGTCGTGGCTATGGTACCGCCTCCCGCGCCGGACGCGCTGAAATTGCCGCTCGTGTTACTGCGAACGTATAGGTCGTCCAAGTCGTTAGGGTGCGCCCGTTCCTTGTCTTTCACTTCGAGAATGACCTGGTATTGATCGTCCGGTTCCTTGATGAGGTAGACGTAGTTTTGCGAGTAAGCATTGCGCAACAGGCTTTGGATTGCAGAAGTAGAAACACCGTAGGTTGCGGCACGATCCCGGTTGATGTCGATCTTAAGATTTGGTGTGTCGTGGTAGTAATCAGAGCGGACGCTGGCGAAACCTTTAAACTGTCGCAGTTTTTCCAGCAGTTGGTCGGCCACGGCATAAACATCCTGGGGCACGATGCCGCTAATCGTGTAAGCGTACTGTCCCTGCGTCTGGCTCGTGGCGCCCACACTGATCTGCAGCACGGGACTCGGCGTTAACACCGCGGTGATGCCGGGAATGGAGCCGAGCGATTTTTGCAGTCGTAAAATGATTTGATCAATGGGCGGGCGCTCACCGCGTGGCTTCAGAAAAAGAAACAACAACCCCTGCGATAATGCGGTGCGCGAGGAAAAACCAGCGAGCGTGAAAAACTGCCCGACAGCTGGATCCGCTTGGAGTCTCTTATTGACCTCCGCTTGATACGCTCGCATCTGGGCGGGAGATGAGCCTTCCTGCGCGATAAACACGCCGCGAATGAAACCGCTATCACCCGGTGGCAATAATGTAAACGGCAAATGCGTGAAGAAGAACCACAGACCAAGAATGCAGACGAGCAAGATCGGCACCGTGAGCCATGCACGATCGAGGAACCAATCCAGGGCGCGACCGTATGCAGCGATCACGCGTTTGATGAAGTTGTTGGTGTGACGTTCCATCCAGGCGCGTTTGTGTCCGGCCCTGCGCTCGCCCAAGATGCGCGCACACATCAAGGGCGTGAGCGTCAGCGACACAAGACCCGAGGCAAGAATAGCCACGATGATCGTGACAGAGAACTCGCGAAAGATGCGGCCGAGAAGTCCCGGGATGAAAACCAGCGGAATGAAAACAGCAGCCAGCGAAAGGGTCATCGACAAGATGGTGAAAGAAATTTCGCCTGCGCTATTAAACGTCGCTTTGAGGATCGACTCACCGTGTTCGGCACGGCGCACCACGTTTTCCAAAAACACAATGGCGTCGTCGACAAGGAAACCGATGGCCAACGTTAGCGCCATCAACGTGAGATTGTTGATGGAGAAATTAAGCATGTACATTACGGCCACGGTGAGCAGCAATGACATTGGCAATGCCACAGCTGGAATCAGTGTGTCTGTGGCACGACCGAGGAAAACGTAGATGACCAGCACCACCAGCACGAACGCGATGATGAGGGTCCATTTCACCTCGTCAGCCGAATTGACGATGGTTTGTGACCGGTCGAACACCGGCGTGAACTTGATCGAGCCCGGTAAGCTCGCCCGCAGCTCCGGGAAGAGCGCTTTCACAGACTTGGCAACTTCCACTGCGTTTGCGCCCGCCTGCCGCGAAACCGCGAGCACGACTACCGACCCGGGCGGATTAAAGCCGCGCATCCAGAAAAAGCGCGAGATGCGTTCGTCCTGCACGCTCTGGCGCACATCAGCGACGTCGCGCAGGTAAACCGGCAAGCCGTTTGGGTTGCGCGCCACGATCAAGTCGCGATAGCCGGCGGCCTGGTCAATCTGCCCATTGGGCTGCAGCACAAAGGTACGATGCGTGCCGTCGAATTGCCCTGCACCGGAATAGACGGTGCCCGATTTAATCCCGCTGGCTAGATCATCCATGGTCAAGCCGCGCACAGCCAGCGCAGAGGGGTCGGCCTTGACTCGGATCGCGCCTTGCACGCCATAAATGTTCACCTGTGAGACGCCGGGCAGGATGTTAATGCGCTGCGCGACAGCGGTAGACGCGTACTTATACAGATCCCAATCCGTCAGCGTGTCTGACATCAGGCCTAACAAGTAAACGGCCTGGTCGTTTGGGTTCGTTTTCGTGAACGTGGGCGGACTCGGCAAATCGAGTGGCAATTTTCCCGTGGCGCGCTGGATCGCCGCCTGTACGTCTGTGGCCGCGTCCACGATACTTTTGCTCAAAATAAACTGGAGCGTGAATGATGTGTTTGCCTGCGTACTTGTGCTGGTGATGATGTCCAGCCCGGGAATTTGAAGAAATTGTTTCTCCAGCGGTGTGGCAATGTTGTTGGCCATCGTCGTCGGATCAGCGCCGGGATACGAGCAGCTGACTTGAATGACGGGATAATCGACTGCGGGCAAATCGTTGACAGCGAGCTTTCCAAAAGTCGCCAGGCCGGCAACGATCACGGACAACGTCAGCAACACAGTCATCACCGGGCGGCGAATAAACGGCCCGGAGAGTCCCGAGCCTTCCACTGGAACTAACTTTGCAGTCGGATCGGGCAATTCCTCGCCGAACGAGGTCGATCTGAACCGATGCTTATCCTTTACTTCGCGCTCGCCGTCATGTGGTTCGGCATCGTTCATGTCACATCGAGCTTTTCGAAGCAGCCGACTCCTGAGAATTGCCGGGGGTTTGCGCGACACGAGGTTGGGGCGCGACCTTGGCTCCAGGTGCAAGCGCAAGCTGGCCAGTGACCACCACGGTCTCGCCGGGTTTCACGCCGCTCTCAACCACTGTGAGATCGCCTTCCTGACTCTGGCCGGGTTTCACCGGGCGAAGATCGACTGTGTTGTCAGGTTTCACCACGAAAACGAACGGCCCACTCTGGCTAACCTGGACGGCCTGCGCCGGGACAAGCGCGGCGTTCTTGAGCATGTCCAAGATAAAACGGACACGCACAAATTCTGAGGGCCACAGAGCGCGGTCAGGATTCGGCGTAACTCCGCGGGCCTTCACGGTTCCGGAGCCGGGCTGCACTGCGTTGTCAATGAAGTAAAGATCCCCGGTGCGCGGCGTAATTGAACCATCCGCCAGGTAAGTTTGCACCTTTACGTTTGGCCCGCCGAGATATTTTCGCACGAGCGGAAGATCGTTCTCGGCCACCGTGAAATCGGTATAAATCGGGTCGAGGCCCTGGATCGTGACTAGCGATGGAATCGAAGGCCCAACCAGGTTGCCAACATCGACATTGCGCAGACCCACTCGTCCGTTAATCGGGGATTTTATGTAGCACCAGTCGAGGTTCACCTGGGCAGCTTCCGTCGACGCCTGGGATTTCTGGGCGTTCGCCACAGCCGTGTCGTAGTCCTGCTGCGATATGACTTTTCTCGCGCGCAGGTCCTCCTGTCGCTTCAGCGTCACTTGATCCAACTCAGCTTGCGCTTTCGCCTGGTCGAGAGCGGCTTGAAACGGGCGCGGGTCAATTGTGAAAAGCAGATCGCCTTTCTTCACGTCGGAGCCATCCTGGAAATGGCGCCCAATGATTACGCCATTAATCTGCGCCTGCACTTGCACGGTTTCGTAAGCCGCGCATGTCCCGATTTCATCGAGGTACAGCGGCACATCTTTTGCGACGACTTTGGCCACGGTCACAGGACGCACCGGGGCCTGGGCCGTTCCTGACGTGCCGATACCTTGCTGAAAGCTGCGAAGCAGGACTAAAACAGCTAATACGGCAAAAACCACGTAGGCCCAGCGCGGAATGGAGTGCGCTCCCTTCCGCCGAGGTTTCGCTACCTTCGGTGCTCTACCCGCGACGCGACGCTCTTCCTCTTGCACGATGTTCATTTTTTACCCTGGTCGCCATGGTGGACCGCAATTTCGCCATCGCACCATTTCCATTTTTCTTCTCCGCTTTTTCGTGAATCCGCGTGAGCACGCGCACGCAAGCACGCAAGTCTGCCGGCGAAATATTTTCCAGTAATTCGTGACGAAGTTCTTCCGCGGCCGCGTTGATCTGGGAGATCACATTCTGCGCCCGGCGGCCGAGCAACACCATCTTGCAGCGGCGATCGTGCGGCGAGGTTCTCCGGATAATCCAGTCCTCGTTCTCCAGCCGGTGCAACAGCGTCACCAATGACGGCTCTTCTATGCCCAATCGCTCTGCGATCTCGGCCTGTGTAAGCGAGTCTCCCGCCAGTGAGAGATGCAGCAGGGTGCGCCATTTAGCCTGGCTCAAACCCATTGGCTTGAGTCGTTCGTCCAACTTCAGTCGCCAAGCACGAGCAGTCCCGTGAAGCAGCGGCCCAAATGTTTCGCCCTCGGACATGTAACGCAGTTAAATTGGTTAGCATGCTAACCAATTCCAATCTGCCAGCCTGTCAACGTTCATTTAGGGCCAATTTCGTAGAGAAGTAGCTCACGTTTGCGATAATCCCGTACACGAACACGCAGATGCGCACGTCGCGACGCCCATCGTGGGGTGTTCGTCACTTCCGCTTCCTTGTCGCTTTGAACAAGAAAATAATGAGCATCAGCGGGTAGTTCCTGAAGGTCACTCACGTATCCAAGCGGTGCTTTCACATAGAAAAATACCGGCTGGTACTCTGGGTCCACGGCATACAGCGTCTCATTCGGGGAAACCACGGAATTAATTTCGGCGGCAGCCTTCTTTACTTGTTGCCTGTTCCTCAAGATCACTGCCGTGAGTGGATAACCAATCGCTCCGATGACGAGTCCAACTCCGACGAAGAGCGCAACTATTTTGGCCAATGTTCGCTCGCTTGTCGTCTCTTTTCCCCATGGCCACTGCAACGCACGCCCGGCGTAGCTCATTGCCAGCAGCCATGAAGCTGGAGCTATTACGGGCATGCTATATCGGGGTACTGCGCCGGGAACGAGGTTTACGGCGACGAATGGAACAGCAATTGCCCAAGCGAGAGCACCCGCTAGCCGCTGCTCCGCGTAACCATGAAATTTTGAAAACCTGACGAAGGGGAACAGAAGAACCCAGGGCAGAAAATAGATAAAAGCGCGTGGGACATTTTGAATCCAACTGACCAACTTAAAATCGGTGCCTTGGAGCCGGCCTGTGAACTGATTCGACCATTTGACCGCCGCCACGTGCGTTGTCGTACTCTGCAAGAAAGGAACCGCCCACACCGCGAAAATCCCCAGCATGATCGCTAGCCCGGCGAAATGCGCTGGATGAATCAGAAGCCGCCATTCTTTCATCTGCCAAAGGACGGCAAGCACGATTGCATAGAAAAATATGAGATGGGTTGGACCTTTGGCCAAAAGCCCAAGCCCCAGAACAATGGATGCCGGAACCCAAATGAGCCACGGCGATTTCCGCTGGACCAGACAGCTCAGCCAAAAAATAATCGCAAGACCACAGAGGGAGACATAGAGCGCTTCGATTTCAATTAGCCGGCCTTTTTCTATCATTCCGATGTTTGTCATCCAAATGAGAGCGGCGACGATCGATCCTCTCGAACCCAGACTGGCGCGCGCCACGGTGACAAATGCAATCGCCACCGCAAGCACGGCAACCGCCGATGGCAGACGTGCCGTCCACTCGTTGCGCACTCCAATAATTCGAAAGGATGCGGCTACCAGCCAGTTCACCAGAGGCGGTTTCCGGAAATATGGATTTCCTCCCACTTCAGGAACAATGTAGTTACCGGACTTAAGCATGCCGATCGCAGGCAGGATGCGTCGTCCCTCCTCTCCTTTGATGGCAAGAGAACCAAGCGCCGGTAAATAGATCACCGCCCACACGAGAAGGACGACAAGAACGGGTCGGAGGCGCAAATTCATTGGGTGCTGCATGTTCGATATTGAGCGTTGGACGTCAAATCAAACCGAACGGGTAGCTTGACGAGAAAAGCTTAAGACGGTAACCTAATCGCTGAGTCCGCGCGCTGATTGGAGTGGGAACTGGCGTCCCACTCTTTTTAGTCTGCGGGCTGCATATTTTTTATGAACGCAGAATTTATTGCGATGCTTGATTATCTGGAGCGGGAGCGCGGAATTAAACGCGAAATTCTGCTCGAGGCAGTCTCGAACGCCCTGCTCTCAGCCTCCAAGAAGAGCGTGGGCGCTTCGCGCGATCTGCGTATCGACATCAATCCGAAGACCGGGGAAATCCGAGCACTGGCTAACCTCGTGGTAGTCGACGAAGTCACGAATCCGCAGGATGAAATCGAGCTGTCGAAAGCGCGCAAGATCAAGCCGGACGCGAACGTCGGCGACGCCGTGGAAGTGGAAGTGACACCGAAGAATTTTGGACGCATCGCGGCGCAAACCGCGAAACAGGCGATGATGCAGCGGATTCGCCAGGCCGAGAAAGAAATGATCTATGAGGAATTCAAAGATCGCGCGGGCGAAATCGTTAGTGGAACAGTGCGGCGCTTTGATCGCTCCGATGTCGTTCTCGATCTTGGAAAATTTGAGGCCATCATGCCGCAACGCGAGCGAGTCGTGGTAGAAGATTACAACGTGGGCGACCGGCTTCGCGCGTACGTGGTCGCCGTGGAAAACGGTATCCGCGGCCCCGAGATCATCGTGTCACGTAGCCATCCCAATTTTGTGCGCAGACTTTTCGAGTTGGAAGTAAGCGAAATCGCGGACGGCACTGTGGAGATTCGCGGCATCGCGCGAGAAGCAGGCTATCGCACCAAGATCGCAGTCTGGAGCGCGAACGAAAAAGTGGATCCCGTGGGCGCGTGTGTTGGCATGCGCGGCTCCCGCGTCAAAAACATCGTCCGCGAGCTGAACAACGAAAAGGTCGATATCATCCGCTGGAGCTCCGATCCAAAGGAATACGTTCTGGAAGCGCTTAAGCCGGCAAAGGTAAAGAACCTCGTTTTCGATACTGAGAAGAAAAGCGTGCAGATTTCCGTGGATGAAGATCAGCTTTCGCTCGCAATCGGGAAAAAAGGGCAGAACGCGCGGTTGACTTCGCGACTGACTGGCTGGGAGATCAATATCGGCAAGGACACATCCGCGACGACCGTGGTAGAACAAAAGGTGGCGCAAGCAGCGCAGACCCTTGCTGGCGCGCTGCCCGTTAGTGAAGAACAGGCGCTCGCACTGGTAAAATCCGGCTTTACGAACCTGGAGGGATTGCGCGATGCAGACGTGCAGGATTTAGTGGATATTCTCGCAGTCGATGAAACAAAGGCGCGCGAGATTTACGAGGCCGTCCATCGGCAGGAACTCGTACAATAACATGGCTCTGGTTTAGGGAAGCTCGGGCCATGAGCGAAATTTTAAAAGAACAACAATGGCAACGAAGACGAGCAGCAAAACTGCAACGCGCAAACAGGCCGCGCGTGGGACTGCTGCTGCTCGCAAGCCAGCAGCCGCGGCCAAGACAAAACTTCCAAAACAAAAGTTAAAGGAGGACGTTGCGCCCGGAGCAAAGCCGCGCACCTCTCCCCCCTCAAAGTCCGCGCCGGAGACCGCTCGAGCTCCTGGCCACGAAGCAGAGAGTGTTTCACTCATTGATCGAAAAAAACCGAGCAAGAAGGCCGAAGACGACGAGCCAAAACCGAAGCGCGACGTTTTACCTCCCATTTCACGCATCAGGGCTTCGCTGGAAACGCCGGTAAAACCAGCGCCGCCTACAACGAGCGCACCCGTGGAATCGGTTACAGTTGATGTGTCAAGCATCGCCGACGTAAAAACTGCGCCTGATGCAACGGAGCCGCCGCCTACTGAAGAGGAAGCCGCGGCGCACAAGATCATTCTTATCAAGCCCCCAATTGTCGTTAAGCAACTGGCGACTGAGTTAGGCTTAAAGCCGCATCAACTCATTGCGGAGCTGATGAATTACAACATTTTCGCCAACATTAACCAGACAGTCGAGCCAGACATCGCTTCGAAGATCGCGGAAAGCCATGGCTTTGTTCTGGAAAAGGAGCGCCGCGAAAAAGGCGGTGGCGTCCACAAGGTTGAACAGGTGGTCGTCGCACCCCCGCGGCCGGTCATTGAAAAGAAGGAAGAACTCAAGCTGCGGCCACCGATTATCACGTTCATGGGCCATGTTGATCATGGCAAGACAACATTGATGGACGCCATTCGCAAAACCCGTGTCGCGGCGGGCGAAGCCGGGGGCATTACTCAGCATATCGGCGCCTATAGCGTTGATCACAATGGCGCGACACTTACCTTTATCGACACGCCGGGGCACGCTGCCTTTACGGCGATGCGCGCGCGGGGGGCGAATGTCACCGATATCGTTGTGCTCGTTGTCGCAGCCGACGATGGCCTCATGCCGCAAACCATTGAAGCGATTAATCACGCTAAAGCCGCGCCGCGCGTGAAGATAATGGTTGCGATCAACAAGATCGATCTTCCTTCGGCAAACGTCGATAGAGTAAAGAAACAACTGCAGGAGCGCGGCCTTACTCCCGAAGATTGGGGAGGTGAAACGATTGTTTGTCCCGTCTCGGCAACGAAAGGCACCGGAATCGATCACCTGCTTGAGATGATCGCGTTACAGGCGGAGGTAATGGAACTTAAGGCTTCTCCCACCGCCACGCCACGAGGGACAGTGATCGAGGCACAGGTCGAAGCTGGGCGCGGTCCCACTGCCACGGTCATTGTGCAAATGGGGACATTGAAGATCGGCGACCCGTTCATTTGTGGTGATTACAGCGGCAAAGTGAAATCGCTGCTGGACGACCGCGGCAAGCCAGTCAAGGAGGCTGTTCCCTCTATGCCGGCGAAGGTGCTTGGTTTTACCGGCCTACCCAATGCCGGCGATGAACTGCTTGTAATGGATTCCGAGCGTTCGGCAAAGACGTTGAGCGAGGAGCGCGTGTTGGCCAAACGCACCGATAAATTGACCATTCCGAAACGGGCCACCCTTGAGAGCTTGCTCGAAACGGCGGGAGGGAAAAAAGTCCTGCGGATCGTGCTAAAGTGCGACGCACAAGGCTCGCTGGAAGCATTGGTTGGAGCGCTGAAACAGATCGAGAGCAAGAAAGTCGACCTTGAAATCATTCATTCCGCTGTAGGCCCGATTTCGGAATCGGACATTCTACTGGGGAGCGCTTCGAATGCTGTAGTGGTCGGTTTCAATGTGAAGGTGGAGAACATGGCTGTTTCCGCTGCAAAAAGCGAAGGAGTCCAGGTCAAACTTTACAGCATCATTTATGAGCTGCTCGATCAGATGAAGGAAGCGATGGCTGGTTTGCTCGAGCCCGAACACCGGGAAACCGTCATCGGACACGCCGAAGTGAAGCAGGTGTTCAACCTTAGCAAGGGCATCGTTGCCGGCTGCCTCGTGACTGACGGTCGCATAGCTCGCGTGGCTCGGGCCCGCGTGCTCCGTAAACGGCAACCTGTTTATGACGGCGGGCTTTCGACGCTGCGCCGTTTCCAGGACGATGTAAAGGAAGTGCGTTCCGGACTGGAATGCGGAATCAAGCTCGGCGATTTCAGCGAATATCAAGTAGGCGACGTGATCGAGTGCTATCAGCTTGAAGCTTTCGCGCAAAAATTGTGACGTCATTCCGAGCGAAGTCGAGGAATCCCGTGGCGAAACCAAAGATGATTTCACGGAATCCTTCGACTCGCTTTCCTCCGCTCAGGATTAACAGCGAAAGGCTATTATGAAACATCGAATGCTGCGTGTTAACGAAGTTGTGAAGCGGGAGCTAAGCGGGATCATCGCGCGAGAAATGACCTTCGAAGGCGCCCTGGTCAGCATCAATCATGTGGAGGTAACACCCGACTTAAAAAACGCGCACGTGTTTGTGAGCGTTCTTGGAACACAGGCCGGCGAGAGCGTGATGAGCAAGCTAACGTCTCATCGTCCCGCGTTACAGGCAGAACTTGCTCGTCACGTCACCATGAAGTATACGCCGCATCTTATTTTTCATCTCGATAACTCCATCGAGCGGGGTACCAGGGTCATAGAAATCATGCAGGAGATCGAAGCGACTCAAGGCGACAAGAAGTGAAGATTGTAGCTACGGCCCTGTGGTCCTTGTATCATAGCGAGTCGCCGTCCTTTTTCGCGATCACTTATCCACCTATGCCGAGGGGCTGTAGCGGGACAAAGAGCGCGGCGACTACATGATGAGCACTTCCAAATTCCAGGAAATTGGCCAGATATTACGCGACCATCAGCGTTTCGCCATCCTGGGTCACGTTCGTCCGGACGGCGACGCGTTGGGCAGCCAGCTTGCACTGGCGCTTTCGCTTCAAGCACTCGGGAAAGAAGTGCGCGTGTGGAATGAAGACGGAATGTTGGAGAAGTATTCCTTCCTTCCCCGCGCTGAGTTGCTCACCAAGCCGCCTTCTACTCCGGAGGATTTCGACGTTGCCATCGCACTTGATACCGCAATTCAAAACCGGCTCGGCACTGCTCTGGTGGCAATCCGGTCGTCGAAAATTTGGATTAATATTGACCACCATCCGAGCAATCCCGGTTATGGCGACGTGGCTCATATCGATTCGTCTGCGCCTGCCACGGCGGAAATCGTTTTTCATCTGATTAAGAGCCAGGGCCTGCCGTTCAATCGAGAAATCGCAGAAAATCTTTACGCCGCGATATCCACTGATACGGGCTCGTTTCAGTATCCACAAACCAGCGCTCACACTTTCGAGATCGCGGCGGAACTTATTCGGACAGGCCTCAACGTTGGACGCTTGAGTCAGCAGCTCTATGAGAATTATCCACGGCGTCGTCTGGAACTTTTGCGCGAACTCCTGCGCACCATGCGTTTCCAGCAAGAAGGTCGCGTCGCAAGTTTTGGTCTTACCTTGAAAACAGCTGCCGAGCTTGGCGTCCTTCCCGAGGATAACGAGGGGCTGATCGATCACCTGCGCGCAGTCCGCGGCGTTATCGTTGCCGTCTTTTTCGAAGAACTGTCCGATGGCAAAGTGCGCGTGAGCATGCGTTCCAAAAGTGATACTGTCGATGTTTGCGCTATCTGCCAGAAGTTCGGCGGAGGAGGCCATGCGCTTGCCGCCGGTGCGCGCGTGCGCGGGTCACTTCCGGAAGTAGAAGAGCGAGTTTTGGCAGAAATTCGCGCCAAGATTGGCTCGCTAAAGGCGGCAGCGCCTCCAATGACTTAACGTTTCAACGCTTCAACGTTGTAACTGTGTAATCTTCTTGTCGTCATGTCTTATCCCGTAACTCCTGACGGCGTCCTGCTCGTGGACAAGGCTGAAGGGATGACTTCACATGACGTCGTCGCGCTGGTTCGTCGAAATCTCCAGGTCAGAAAAGTCGGTCACTGCGGCACGCTTGATCCCATAGCGACCGGCTTACTTTTAATCACTGTGGGACGGGGCACCAAGGTCCAGGATTTACTCATGAGCGAAGACAAGGAATACGCCGGAACATTCGTGCTGGGCGTGACGACCGATACACAAGATCGGCAGGGAGAAGTCATCCAGCAGCGACCGGTTCCCGCGCTGGACGAAAATCAAATTCGCGCTGCGTTTGAAAAGTTCAGGGGCGATTTTTACCAAATACCGCCGATGGTTTCGGCGAAAAAGCATGGTGGAGTTCCGCTGTACAAACTGGCACGTCAAGGCAAAGTGGTCGAACGGGAGCCCCGTCTAGTGCATGTCTATCGCTACACAATTGATAGAATAGTCCTTCCCGAGATCGATTTTAGTGTTTTGTGCAGCAAGGGTTTCTATGTTCGCACTTATGTCCACGAGATCGGCGAGAGTCTCGGGTGCGGGGCGCACCTAAAGTCGCTGCGGCGCACGAAATCCGGACGCTTCGACGTTGCTAATGCCATTAGTGTCGCTCAAATCAAGGATGTACCACGCGAGGAAATTTTGAGCAGGCTCCTAAGCCTTCCAGATGTGTCGCGCATGCGGGGAGCTTAAAGAAATGACGAAGCTCAATGACGAATGACGAATTAACGACGAAGCACGAAGCACGAAAAGGCGCGCGCCAGCTTTTTCGTCATTGGTCATTGGGATTTCCTTCGTCATTCGGCATTCGGCATTCGTCATTTTGATGATGGAAACACTTCGATCCATCGACGAACTATCGCGCCTGCCTGGCCCGATCTTTCTCGCCATCGGGGTCTTCGATGGCGTGCACCGCGGTCATCAAGCTGTCATTTCCACCTCAGCCGAGCACGCTCGATCGGCGAAGGGTACTCCGGTGGTCGTTACTTTTGATCCGCATCCGATGAAAGTGCTTCGGCCCAGCGACGCGCCCCATTTGCTTACGGCCACGCAACACAAGATCAAACTGATTCGCAACCTCGGAGTAGGGCATCTGCTCGTCATCAAATTCAACAAGGCATTTGCCGCAACTGCGCCGGAAGACTTTGTGCAGCAGCTAGTGACGCATTCAAAACCGCTGCGCGAAATCTGCGTGGGGCATGAATGGTCATTTGGAAAAGGCCGGCGCGGCAATCTTGCTCTCCTCCGGAAGCTGGGCGTGCAATTCGACTTTGAGGTCGTTGGAATTCCCCCTGTAACACTCGAGAATGGTGAGCTCGTAAGCAGTACAGCGATTCGTCACGCAGTCGAAGCAGGCGACCTGGCGAAAGCGGCTGAAATGCTGGGCCGTGAGTACACGATCCTGGGGACGGTCGTGCGGGGTGATGACTTGGGGAAAAGGATCGGGTTCCCGACGGCGAATCTGAGCGCTCATAGCGAGCAGTTTCCTCCAAACGGGGTTTATTTCGCGGAGGCCATGCTAGAAGGAAGCGTCTATCCTGGCGTGGTAAATCTCGGCTACCGCCCAACTGTGAGCACTAGTAAATCCGAGCGCGTGCTCGAAATTCATCTGTTCGACTTTGATCGCGATCTCTACGGCCTGCACCTCGAAGTGCGTTTTATCCGGTATCTCAGGCCGGAACAGAAGTTCGAAAATGTGGATGCGTTAGTCCGGCAGATTGAACTCGATGTGCACCAAGCCCGTAAACTTTGCGTGGATTAGCCGAATCTGCGGGCTGTTTCTTGGACAAGTTAAGTTAGCGAGGCCCGGCTTCTAGATATTGCGGCCGTAGCGCCAGCAGCTGCCATCACCAACCCGCTGGCGAGAGCCAGCACAAAGACCCATAACGCGGGTAAGGCCGCGAGACGCTCAAGACTTACACTGACAAAGCGACCGCCACCCGAAACGACATAGGCAAGCACGCTCGCCAGGAAAGTCATTCCCAGAAGAATGACAGCACGCAACAGATCGCGACTGCGTCGGGGCGCCGGTAACTGTTGCAGTACTCGGACAGTAAATCCATCGTCGTCGATATACGGCGCCGCTTCGCGCAATTCTCGATCAAGCCAATCTTCCTGATTCATTTGCCTCACATCCCCTTTACCTAATTTGGACCCCAGTCGGCAAGCATTCGTTTCAATTTCTCGCGGCCTCTAAGAACATTCGTTTTCACTGTACCAAGAGGAATGTCGAGAACGCTAGCAGCTTCATCGTGGGAAAGACCATTCTGGCAACAAAGTAAAATCGCGGAGCGCTCATTCAAGGGAAGTAAATTTAGTGCGCGCATAAGGTCATGCCTTAAACCAGGATCGGCAGCCTGAGGATCGTGTTGCGTTTGGAGTTGTTCCTCATCGATTCCCACGAGTTCCTTCCGGCGTCGCGCATCTTCTCGAAAACAATTGTAGGCGATCCGATAAAGCCACGTGGAAAAGCGCGCTTCGCCGCGAAAACTGCGGATGTTCTTGTAGGCGCGGAGGAAAGCTTGCTGGGCCAGATCGTCGGCGAGGGCGACGTCGGTGCGGGTAAGCTGGCGTAGTAAACCACGCACACTGGATTGATGCCGCCGAACCAGTTCGCCGAAAGCGTGCTGGTCGTCATCGACAAGAACTCGCGCGACGAGGTCTGCATCGGTCAGCTCCACGGCCGCAGATTACGGTAATGGCGGCGGGTTGTCCTTCTTTGTGTCCAGCTTCCATACAAGCAAATAGCCAGCGCCGATCAGGAGCGGAATGAGGCCCAAGGTCCACGCACCGCCCTCCCAATCACTCGCCGCACCGAGAAACACCGTCAGACCTATGCCAATCATTGTCAGGACGACACCTTGGCGCACATCGGAACGCTGCCGCTGAGCCGGTGGTGGATTCAGCAGGGCCTCGGGCACGGGCTGCCCTTTTTCGACCATCATCCGCACCGTTCGATGGAGGGCGCGCTGTCTGGAGAAACTGAAATATAGAATTAGCCCAACGATTAGGACGGGCGCACCAAATATCGTCAGGAAAACAATTGCGACGATGGGGATTACCATTTCCGGAATATCGTCGTGCGACTTTCCGTGATCGAGGTCGGAATCGTGGTCGCCTATTGTGAAACCAAAGTGTTTCTTCTGTTTTTTTCTGATCGACTGCTCGATCTTACTCGCAGGCGTCGAAGTCGAAGAAATAGTAGCCGTTGCCGCAGGTGTACTTGCGAGCGGCGAGGCAGTCGGTGCCTGCGCAAATGAGCTTATCGCCAGGGCGAGGGAGCAAATGTAGACAAGGATGAATCTGTTCATAGTGGATGATTTGACCGTAGGATGCGTTTAGCGCCCTGTTTGGATTCAACTATTTCTAACCCCCTGGCGACAATTAAAAGGTTGCGCGCTGCGAACGGCTGGACATTATTTGTCTCCCCCTCAAAACTGCGGGTGTAGCTCAGTGGTAGAGCACCTCCTTGCCAAATCTGCCTGGCAATTGCTCCCAATTGTTCTCATTTCCCCTCATGCGGGTTTTCATAGGTAAATGGCACGGTCCTCGTGTTCTGACGTGATCTGTGCTGACCTCAAAAGAAGGTCATCGCCGTACAAAACAGCCGGATAAAAGCTGAGCGAGATTGAGCGATGGCGGGTTCGATTCCCGCCCCCGCCTCGCCTCTCTTTGATGGGTAAAAGCGAGCATGAGCGAAATGGAAAGTTCCAAATGGGCCGCTCCGACCGAGATTGGGAAAACCGTCATCTCAGTGTCTAGGTTCGAATCCTAGCGAGGCAGTTTTTATAAATCCCTGATAATTTATGACTTCTGCAATATTGGAATTTTCGAAGTCACAGAAAAGTCACAACTTTTGCTTGGAAAGTGTCCTAATTTGAGTGTTTAAAAACGATTCTAGCGTGATCCTAAGACGCGGAAAGCGTTTCGTTATGCGAGCGGATGAAAAGTTAACTGCGTTTCTGGAACTGGAAACGGCGATTCGCCCGACCAGCGCCGAACTTCACTTTCTTACGAAAGCGGCCTTAGCAAGTCAATCTGCGCCGCAAGGCAACCAAGCCGAGCAAAGCGAATCCGAGCAGCGGTAAGGTTGAGCCAGCATCGGGAACGCCCACGCCCGTCGGGGTAACGCTGACGTCGTCTAGAAACCACAACAGTGGCCCTGTAGAAAAAGAGAATGTCAGAACTGAGGAAGGGCCCAGGGCAGTCGCGTTAAACGTAAACTCGGTGTAGCCATTTGTCCCGCTAAAAAGATGGCTGAAAACGGTCCCGCCGAACTGTACGCTAAGAGTACTAAGGATGCCGGGGTTGTTGAGGGCCACAAAGAAGTCAATCACGTAAGTTGCGCCCGTCGTCGTCGCGACAGACTGAGAGAGGGTTCCCCCTGCATCGGCAACCAACTGAAAATTGCCTGAATGCGGCGCGATGCCGTTAAACGTGCCCGTCACAAAGGGGCCGCCGGGGCTTATGGTCCAGCCGGTGAGGTCTCCCGTTTCAAATCCCGGGTTTGTAATGAGATTTGCCGAGGCGGGATGGGCAAATGAGAGAGCCGCAGCTGCGGTTATGGCAAGTAGGATTTTGGTGGGCGTCTTCATGCCGAATTTAGCAGCATCGAACATGCCACTGTCGGGCGAGATATTACATCTAACTGACTGCTAGGATTTTAAAATTTCCCGTTGGTCTCGGCCTTAATGAAAACCTGTAAAACGCGTAAGGAGAACCGACAATTATCGAATTGCTTGCTGGTTCAGAGACACCTTGCCGGGGTGGTAGCACTCGCTCTTAGGCGAAGTGGTAGCACTCCAAAATGATTCAAGTCACAAGAAAGTCACAACTTTTGATCTCCAAAAGGGCCTATGTGGACTCGCGATAGGCTGCTTTACCTAGGTAAATCGCATTTAGCTAGGTGATTCATCTAGGTTCGAATCCTAGCGAGGCAGA
>Ga0209472_1000018_pt1 | contig 87164 bp, 59 predicted proteins | sample GraSoiAngelo_130_FD_185887 | JGI IMG/M metagenome (GOLD analysis project Ga0209472, IMG submission 185887) | Grasslands soil microbial communities from the Angelo Coastal Reserve, California, USA - 14_0929_02_20cm (SPAdes) (version 2) | ecosystem: Environmental > Terrestrial > Soil > Grasslands ... | reverse complement strand
CTCGCCGAATCCTGCGAGCTGCTCGCCCGCCTTGCGTATCACCTGGGTCGGGTTCTTGGGGTCGGTGACGTCTTTCAGCGCACGACCGCTGTATTCCTTGGCGAGCTCTTCGGGGCTGGGGCTCTTCGCCACGGCGTACGGCCAGTAGAGGTTCACGATCGGATCGGGGAAGGCTCCGCCGCCACTCTTATAAAGAGCGCGCAGCCGCGTGAAGAGCTCGCCCATGATCTCGAGATCCGTGCGTGCCTCACCGGGGGGCTCCGCCCCTTTCCAGTGCCACTGCAGCCAGCGGCCGGAGTTCACCAGCGCGCCGTCCTCCTCGGCGAAGCACGAGGTCGGGAGGCGGAAGACCTCGGTCTGGATCTTGGAGGGATCGACGTCGTTATGCTCCCCGTAGTTGCGCCAGAACTCGCTCGTTTCGGTCGCGAGCGGGTCCATGATCACGAGGAATTTGAGCTTGGCGAGCCCACCGGTCATCTTGGCCTTGTTGGGCGCCGCGGCGAGCGGATTGAAGCCCTGGCAGATGAAGCCGTTCATCTTGCCCTGGCTCATGAGCTCGAAGGTCTGCAGCATGTCGTAGCCCTTGTCGAGCTTCGGCAGATAGTCGTAGGCCCAGTTGTTCTCCCTGGTCGCCGCATCCCCCCACCAGGCTTTCATGAGGCTGACGTAGAACTTGTTGTAATTCTGCCAGTAGCTCAGCTGGTTCGGCCGCAGGGGCTTGGAGGCGCGCGCCGCGATGTATTTGTCGTATTCCTGCTCCTTCTCGCCCGGCAGTGTCAGGTAGCCGGTCAACAGGTTGGACATCAGCCCGAGATCGGTGAGGCCCTGGATGTTGGAGTGTCCGCGGAGCGCGTTCATGCCGCCCCCGGACACGCCGATGTTGCCCAGCAGCAGCTGCATCATCGCGCCGGCGCGGATCATCTGGGTTCCGACCGAATGCTGCGTCCAGCCCAAGGCGTACATCACGGTCATGGCGCGGTTGGGCGACGCCGTCGAGCCGATGATCTCGCACACCTGCAGGAATTTCTCCTTCGGCGTACCACAGACGCGCTCCACCATGTCCGGGGTGTAGCGCGCATAGTGCGTCTTCATGAGCTGGTACACGCAGCGCGGATGCGCGAGCGCGGGGTCGGCCTTCACGTAGCCATCGGGCCCGTATTCGTAATCCCAGGTCGATTTGTCGTAGCTGCGCTTCGCGGGGTTGTAGCCCGAGTACAGTCCGTCGGCGAAGGCGAAGTCCTCGCGCACGATGAAACTCAGGTCGGTGTAGTTCCTGACGTACTCGTGCTGGATCTTGTCCTCGCTCAGCAGGTAGCTGATCACCCCGCCGAGGAAGGCGATGTCGGTGCCGGTGCGGATCGGCACGTAGAGATCCGCCACCGACGCCGAGCGCGTGAAGCGCGGGTCGACGACGATGAGGCGCGCCTTGTTGTGCGCCTTGGCCTCAGTCACCCACTTGAAGCCGCAGGGATGGGCCTCGGCGGCGTTGCCGCCCATGATGAGAACGACGTCGGCATTCTTGATGTCGACCCAGTGATTCGTCATCGCTCCACGGCCAAACGTCGGGGCAAGACCTGCCACCGTCGGGCCGTGTCACACACGGGCCTGATTGTCGAAAGATAAGATGCCGAAGCTGCGGATCACCTTGTGCGTGAGATAGCCGACCTCGTTGCTGCTCGCCGAGGCCGCGAGCATGCCGGTGGTCAGCCAGCGGTTGACGGTCAGGCCCTCCGGCGTCTTCGCCACGAAATTCGCATCGCGATCCTCCTTCATGAGCTTGGCGATGCGACCGAGGGCCTCGTCCCAGGAGATCGGTTGCCATTTGTCGGAACCCGGCGCGCGGTACTCGGGATGCGTCAGGCGGCTCGGGCTGTGGATGAAGTCGATGAGCGCTGCACCCTTCGGGCACAGCGTGCCGCGATTGACCGGGTGATCCGGATCGCCCTCGATGTGGAAGATACTCGAGCGGGCATTCTTCGAGCGATCGCCGAGGCTGTACATGAGAACGCCACAGGCCACGGCACAGTAGGGACAGGTATTGCGTGTCTCGGTGGCCCGCGCCAGCTTGAATTCGCGTACTTCGGCCAGCGCTGCGGTGGGGGAGAAGCCGAGCAGCACGAGGCTCGAGCCCGCCAGGGAAGCGCCAGTTACCTTCAGGAACTCGCGCCGCGTCACGTCAGCCATGGCAAATCCCCTCTTGCATGTCTGCAGACCGGCGAAGTCTATACCCCGCTGAGAAGAGGAGCTACAACGAAGGCCCTGCGCACGCTGCGCCGCGGCGCGTATGATCGCGGGGGGCGGCGACGCCGCGGGTGGCTTGTTGTTACGCTTGAGCTACCGCAGGATGGAGCCAAAGCCGCGCCGGGTCACGTGGCTCGGACGTGGTGCTGACGGCGCCTCGATCCCGCGGCCTCGGATCTCGCCTTTTGGCTAGGTGGCAGAGTGGTCATGCAGCGGCCTGCAAAGCCGTCTACGCCGGTTCGATTCCGACCCTAGCCTCCAGAACCCTGTTTTCCGCTGTCCCGCCGCGTCTCGCCGTGTCCCAGAACTCCAGAGGTGGAGCGAGATTTCGCGGACGCGGCGGGGCGCAGCCCGCGTGTCGGTGGATAAAACCAGCGCCAGTTATTGATAACTGGTACCAGTTTTATCCAACGATGACCTCTGCCCATCATCGAATGTGAGGCGGGCCTCGTTGGGGTTCGCCGTTGCGTGCGAGCGCGTCAGAGCGGCAAAGCAGTTGGCCTTGGAGCTCATGTCCAGCCACCGACTAAAGCGCGCAGCTCTGGCAAACATGCGCAGTAGCGGCACGGGATGGGCATTGCTCGACATCGCATTCAGCGCGCTAAGATAGTCATCGCGGTACACCGTCGGGATAATGACCCGCGTGAGGCCAGCGTGTGTCAGAAACTGATTCATGGCCACGCGGCCTGTGCGGCCGTTTCCGTCGGTAAACGGGTGCACTTCAGCGACGACGAACATGGTGAGGGCGGACCGATTTGCCGGCGTCTCGGCCCGCATGATGAATTCGTAACCCTTGAGCAGTGTGCCGAGCACCATGTCAGGGTCAACGAACCAGGTCGACCCGACCCGGTTGGGCTCAGTTTTGAACTCGCCTGGATTCTTATCCCGCCTCGATTCGATGACCTGGCTGTTCCATTCCTTAAGCTGGCTGACGAAGGTATCCGCTGACTCTGGGATGACCGGTGACTGCTTGGACTGCAGGATGGCCTTGTAGGTGCCGAGAATGTCGTGCGAATCATCTTCCCGATATTTCACGGGCCGACCCTTGACAACGATCTCGTGCGCCTCTTCGATCTCAAACTCCGTCCCCTCGATGTAGTTGGAAAAGTAGGTCTCGACGAACGCCTGCAGCTGCTGATCTGCAGGCAGGTCGACCGGCGCCACCTGTAGCGGCTCGAGCGTCAACGCTTCGGCTAGGGCACTGAACAGATCCACTCGAGAGCTGTCATAGGGCCTCTGTGCGGCGCGCGCGCGCGCGGCCGGGGCGGTGAGGCGCGCTGTGCGCGTGCCGAGCATGGCGCCGATGGTCGAATCGAGCTGTTTGAATTCGGTGGAAAGTCCAAGCGGCTCAGCGATTTCCCTGGCTGTATCACGAAGTCGCTTCACGGGGCTCGCGGCATTGCGTGCGATGAACCGATCGAGCCATTGCTCGACTTGAGCGGCACCGAGGGTGCGCCGCTCGGCCGGATCTCCGCGGCTTGGCTGGAGGTTCTCAAGGAGTGCGCGCGCTTGGCTGGACACAAACGCGTCGCCGGCGAAGGTCGGGATCTTGATGTCCGAATCCAGGGGCCCAGATCCCTTGGTGATTCGCAAGGTGGTTCCGGGGAGTGAGATCTCGCGCCGGTAGGCCCCGGTGAGAAAGAAGCTACCGCCCGGAGTGGGCTTGTTCTCGAGGGCCGAGCGGTGCGAGATAATGGCGCCGCGGGCGATAGCCGCGCACAGTGCGTAGAGCTCGCGTCTGACGATGGCCTCGATCGGCTGGGTCAGGTCATCGGTGTAGATGCCGGGGTGGATTCGACGCAGCTTCCCCTGCTTCACCAGGCGCTGAAGGTGTCTGGCATTAGTCCTTTGTTCGCCGGCAATGAGGAGGGGCACGTCGCAAATCTCCACGTAAGAGGCCCACAGGGCCTCTGGCCGTCGCTATTTTACACGCAAGCTGGCATTTTTGTCGCAATTTACCCCGTAGAGGGTATCATCCTCCCAAGCGGTGATGCGCCTGCGGTTTGGCACATTGCCGAAGTGCAAAGCTCCACCGTCCCTGGCTGACCTGTCGGCTGATTCGGGCTCGGAATTGCTTCGAATCACTTGTGTCTCAATTGCTAGGTAGATATACGTAACTACCGAGGTATTGAGACAGGGCGGCTATGAGCAGCAGCCCGGAACAAAGGACCGTCGATGCCGTGAGGCGCCTGGGCCTTGCTCGGCCGCGCGATCTCACGCGACTCGGGCTGCACCGTGAGTACGTCCAACGACTGACAGAGCGCGGAGTGCTGGTGCGCGTCGCTCGGGGGCTCTATGCGGTTCCCGACGCCGAGATTTCGACCCATCGGTCCCTGGTGGAAGTCGCTCGCGCCGTTCCTGCGGCGACGGTCTGCCTGCTCAGCGCGCTGCGCTTTCGTGAGCTCACGCCGCAGGCTCCGCCGGAAGTCTGGATCGCACTCGACGTCCATGCCTGGAGGCCGCGTCGCACGCCATTTCCGGTGCGAACGGTGTATTTCTCCGGCGCAGCCCTGACAGCGGGTGTGGAAGTGCACAAGATAGACGGCGTCCCGGTGCGCATCTATTCCGCCGCCAAGACTGTGGCCGACTGCTTCAAGTACCGCAACAAGATCGGCACAGAGGTCGCCGTCGAGGCGCTGAAGGACTACCTCAAGAAGTACCGGCGAGGTGTCGACGCGCTGTGGCGCTTTGCGAGGATCTGCCGCGTGGCGAATGTGATGCGTCCGTACCTGGAGGCAGCTGGTTGAAGGCCAAGGAACCAAGGGACCGCTCTACAGCGCTCAGGCAGACTTAGGAAGTGGAAGGCCGAATAGTTGTTTTTGATGGTCTGTGCCACCTCTGCAGCGGCGGGGCACGGTGGCTACAGCATCACCAGAGTGAGCCCCCGTTTCATCTGGTTCCCATGCAAAGCGATCTAGGCCGAACGTTGTTGGCTCAACATGGCTACGATCCGGATGACCCGCTGACGTTCCTGGTCCTGGATGGCGAGCGATGCCTCACCCAGTCTGACGCGTGGATACACCTCGTCGCTGCCGCGGGAGGAGGGTGGCGACTCGCTCACGCGGCGCGAGCAATTCCCCGGGCGTTGCGCGACTCGGTTTATCGCCTCATCGCACGAAACCGATACCGCTGGTTCGGGCGGCGGAAGAGTTGTTATCTCGCGCAGCCTGGGATGAGGTCGGACCCGCCATCCAAGCCTCCGGCAGGGTGCGGTCCTTGAGCGTCGCCGAGGGCACTGGGGTCTGATGCGCACGGTCCTCGTGTTGGGCGCCTATGGATTCTTTGGTCACCGGATCTCCGCCGCGCTTGCTTCGACCGCGTCTCTGGGAGTCTTGGTCGGTGGCCGGGATCTCGGGCGGGCGACTGCTGCTGCGCGGACGATGGGCCTGCCGCTTGAACACGCGGTGGCCCTTGACGCTCACGATAGCAAGCTGGCCGATGTCCTTCGACGTCTGCACGTCGACGTCCTGATTCACACGGCAGGCCCGTTTCAAGGCCAGGACTACTCGGTGGCACGCGCGGCGGTCGAAGCGGGGTGTCACTACATCGACCTGGCGGACGGCCGCCAATTCGTCGCCGGCGTCGGCGCCCTCAGCGCGCTTGCTTCTGCGGCCGGGGTGACGGTCATCAGCGGCGCGAGTTCCGTCCCGGCACTTTCGGCGGCTGTGATCGATCGGTACTTGCCTAAGTTTGGGCGGCTCGAGGCCATCCGAATTGGAATCAGCTCAGGAGCCCGCGCACCCGGATTGGCGACGGTGAGGGGTGTCTTCAGCTACGGCGGCAAGCGCATCCGATCTTGGCAAGACGGGGCATGGGTTGACGCCTATGGCTGGCTGAACCTCACCAGACACCGATTCCCGCCACCGCTCGGCAGTAGATGGCTGGGAAGTTGTGATGTTCCCGACCTCGAGCTCTTCCCCGAGCGATATCCAACCGTCCGGACGGTCACCTTTCAGGCGGGATTTGCGAGCGACCTGGGCCATCTTGTGGTCTGGACCCTGGCGGGTCTCGTGAAGGCCGGCATTCTGGCCGACATGAACACGTTCGCGAGCCCGCTCAATCGCCTCAGCCGATGGATGGAGCCCATCGTGAGCGACAAGGGCGGAATGTTCGTGAAGCTCGAGGGCGAGGGGAAAGACGGCGCGCCGCTGCGAATCGACTGGAACCTCATTGCCGAGAAGAATCACGGCCCGCATATCCCCTGCGGTGCGGCCATCGCTCTGGCAAGGAAGATCGGCTCCGGCGCCTCTCTTCCGAGGGGTGCGATGCCTTGCGTGGGGCTATTGACGGTCGATGAGTTTCTTGAGCCGCTGCGCGATCTCAGTATCAGCGAGAAGGTGGCGTGAACTCCTATTTGATTCTCAAGGCAATCCACATCACGAGCGCAGCGGTGCTGTTTGGTACCGGACTCGGAATCGCCTTCTTTAAATGGATCACCGATCGCAGCGGTAACGTTACGGCAATTCGCGTTGTGTCCGAGAAGGTGGTGCTGGCGGACTGGCTATTCACTCTGCCAGCGATCATTGTCCAGGCGGCCACGGGGGTCGGCCTGATGAAGACTCTGGGATACTCGCTGTCGCAGGCATGGCTGGCATGGTCAATCGTGCTGTTCTGCCTCGCTGGGTTGTGTTGGGTCCCGGTTGTCTGGCTACAGATCCGCATGCGCGATGTTGCACGGGAATCGGAGCATGCAGGAGCTTCAATAGGCGAGGGCTATCGGAACTATGCGCGGCTGTGGTTCTGGCTAGGTGTGCCGGCATTCACGGCCGTAATATTGGTGTTCTGGCTGATGGTGGCGAAGCCGGCGTAGCCATGACACGCCACCCGGCACCAACGACGCGGCGCCTTCGCGCCGCCGTAGGAAGTGGTCATGCGCTTCAGTCGCCCGCTCTTTCTAGCTGGATTCATCGCCTTGGCGGGCGTGGCGGGACTTCCATTTCCGGCCTCCCGTGCGGGTTTGCCCTTCCCGCTGCAGCTCGAGATGCGTGTTCCCTTCGAGCCCACGGCATTCCCCAGCGGCGGGCGCCGCATTCGAAGGCGGTCAGCTCGACGCGGTGTTGCAGGTCGTCGGAGGATCGGGGCCCGCTGGCGGCAGCAGTCCTGTCCAACTGGCGCCCGGCTCCACCACGGTCGCGTTCATGTGGTTAGCGCTTGCAGGGCAATCACAGGTCCCGAGCAGGCTGCGCCATCGTGTGGTCACTACCGATTCGGAAGCGCAAGTCGCCGCGATCGGCCTAAGGCGCGGCCTGCGCAAGCGGGCAGTCGTTGCTCTGTTTGAGAACGCTCCGCGCAGCCTTCTCCCCCTGCTCGACCGCCTGCTCGAAAGTCATCCATAGCTGTCCCGCCTCGGCGCAGCGGAGTCCGTAGTCGAAGAGAGTCTGCATCACGGGGGCTTTGAAGTTGAACGGGCCCGCGAAGGGATAGTTCAGCGGGACATAGGAAAAATGGAAATCCATCTGGTGTTGACGCGCAAACACGGCGCTGAGCTCGAGAGCCCGGCGTGATGAATGCATGAGCCCGGCGGAGAAGCTTCTCGTAATTACCACGACCGGTCGCTCGCGGGTGGTCTGCGGACGCCCGCCCAACTCGCCGTTGACGAGCACGTATACCCTGGCGCCGTGCAGAACCTCGGCGCCGGGCAGCACCTCGAAGTCCGCCGAGAGAATCTGTGCGATTTCCGAGGCAACGAAAAACGGCGTGGCGGTTCCGCCGTCCACGTGCATTTCGTCGAAGGACTCACCGTCGGGACCGTCGACCCGGATCAGAACCGGGGGAAACAGGCCGGGGACGCTCGCGGAGGCCACCAGCACATCGCGAAACAACACCCGCGCGGCCTCGCCACCGTGTGCGGCAATCGCCCCCATGTCCCAGATCACCGCCTCCTGTTTATCCAGGTCGGTCGTCGCTACGAACAGCACCTTGCCGCGCGCAGCCTCAGTGGCAACGGCCTCGATGAGCCGGCGGCTCACCAGGTGGTCGACCAGCTCTACGAGCGGCTCGCTCCGATAGGCGCCGGGTCGAAACAGCACGCCAAGCCCGCGCGATTGCAGGAGACGGGCGGTCCGGTCAGGGCCCAAGGCTTCGACCATAGCCTGGTCCCACTCCGGGCCCAGGAACGCAAACGGGGCGATCAGCGCGCCGACGCTGACTCCCGTGACGATCTGGAACTGCGGACGATCTCCGCGGCGCGTGAGGCCGACGAGCGCGCCGCTACCGAACGCGCCTCCGGCCCCGCCGCCCGAGAGCGCAAGAATGTTGAGTGTCTCGCCGTGGGCCGCCTCGCGGAGGCGGCTCAACGTCTCTCCCGCATGGGCCAGCATGAAGCCGCGGTCCAGGCCGAGGAAGCGCACGGTCTGTGGGAATCCTGACGGCGCGACATTCGCGAACAGGACGGGCGGTGCAGGTTTGCGGGGCACGGTTGCGCAGGCGCAGAGCAGGGCGGTGCACAGCATCACCGCTAAAGGCGGTGACCCTCGCGATGTCGAAATCACCTCACTGGTCCCCATATGCGGAAGGCATGCCCGAAGCGCTGCAAATCGTCTGTCCGCATTGTGACATGATCAATCGCATTTCCCGCAGCGCGCCTCGATGGGGCGCCGCCGAGCTACAAGGCGCTTGCGGGTTTTGGTCCGGTCAGTCTGGCGACGCCAGACTGGTTGCCGCGGAGGCTGTCACAGCCGCGGGTCGAAGGAAAACGATGCAGGCGCGCCGATCTTCAACTGCCCGAAATCCGCATGCCGGGGATTCAGAACGTAGTTGAACTCCCCATCGACCACGAGGCTGGGTACCTGCAACACGGTCGAGCGTGCTTGCCTTACCCACTGAGTACCGAACTCACGCGTCGAGGGTGGAGCGGGCAGCTGGCGCCAATCCTCGGGTAGATGCTTCGCGTTCTCGATGAGCTGCTCATCGATACTCACCGGAATCATCATCCACTGCACGGCCGCGAGTAGCCGCGTGTCCTCGGTGTGCACGAGTACCTCGAGCGAGGCAAGCGAACGGCTCTCGGCGGTATAGACGACGGCGACTCCTGGGCTATTCCAGCGTCCCGGGTTCTCGGCAGCGCCCTGCCCGTCAAAGGCAGCGGCCGTATGTGCCTTCTTGCAGATACGCCAGGCCGTGATCAGGCAAAGATTCCGTGCTCGATGCGGCCCAAGACCCGCTCGACCTCCCTCGATCCCGGCTCCGTTGCCGCGAGTTGCAACGGGGTTTGACCCCCGAGCTCTCGGAGTGGACGCTGCAGCCACTGGCGTGCGTTGTCCTCGCTTTCGAGAGCCGAGACAGCGAGCGAGATGATTCTCATGAGACGCGCCAGGCGCTCCGATTCGTCTGGCTTGAGGCGCGCACCGCTCTTTAGCCGGCGATCGAGAGTCTTCTCGCTGATCTTGACGATTGAACCGACTTTTGTGGCCCGGATGCCCAGAAACGCGCCGATGCGCTTCACGACGGAAGGGGGCAGGCCGCCAAGGACGACAGCTGCCATCTCTAGGTCGTTCTCGAGCGGATACGACTTGAAGACTACGGACATATGTCTACAAAATATAGACAAGTGTCTAGCAGGTCAAGGCCAGCTTGCTCGGGTATCGGTAGTTGGAGCGTCGGGAACTCATCGCGTTCGTTTACCCGCAAACCGTCCTCCCCGAGGGGCCCCTTCAAGTCATTCGATCACTTACTTGCTTTGCTCCAGGGGGACATTGGGGCTCGTACAGCGCGCGAGTCACTTGCTCAAGGGTGCAGGATGCGGGTCCTCAGTAGGATAGAGCAGGGGATCGGTGTGCGCGATGACCTTACTCATGCCCCCGTCGTACATTCTGTTGAGGAAGAAGCGGACAGACAGCGGCCGCTTCATCTCGGGGCCGTCCCAGATATGAGCCAGCGGAAAGCAGAAGCGGAGCTTCCCGGCAGCGGCCTTCAATACCGGGTAGTTCTTGAACGTCCCGTCGGTGGTCGTTCCCCTGTTGGTATCGAACTGCGCCATAACCTTGAAGCGGCTTGGCTCGAAATCCTTCACTGCATACGCCAAATCAGCGACTAGCACCGTCTCCTTTCGGACATTCGTGCCCGCGGGTGGCGTGATCGTTAGCAGTTTGATGCTAGTGCCCGCCGGGGTCACCGCGCTGGCTGAGGCCTGCTGATCCGCGTCGGCGGTCGTCGTCATGCACGGATCGAGGGAGTCTAGTGGCGGCGAGATCGTCGCCGGTGTCGCGGCGGCAGCATCCGGCGAACCAGTCGCCGGGAGCTTTGCGTAAAGTAAGTCGTCGGAAAGCTCGTGCAGCGCTTTCTGCGCCGCTGGCGCCTCCGAGGCCGGGAACTCGGCGTCTAGGCTGCGCACACTAGCCTCGGCAGACAGCTCGTCCTTGTTGATCCGAGCGCTGCGCTGGTAATGGACGCCCGCAATGGTGCGGTCGACGTCGTTTCCGACAATGCCAAAGCCTACGCCCCCGTAAGGCAGCTTGATGCGTTCACTGATGCGGGTATAAGCGGGGAAATCAGTCAGGTACGGAGCGTCGCTATTAGGCCCAGGTTCGCGCTTGTAATCCACGACATTGCCGTTACCGACGCATAGGGGCCACATCAGGTGCTGATCGCCCTGCCAGTTCATCGTCCCCTGTCCCTCCATAGAAAGGCGCAAGATCCCGCGCGTGTCATCAAACTCCGACTTGACCGCTCGCAGCGTCACCTCATCCCAGTTGTGCGACCAGTAAGACTGTCGCGTCCAATAAGCACGCAGCGCCGTGTCGCGCTGTTTCTCGGTGAGAGCGGAGATCGCCTGTTGCATCACGGTGGCGGCATCGGCCCGGAGTAAGGTCTCGGCTCGGAAAGTTGCGGGCGCCGAGGGGCCCGCCGACGCGTCCACCGTGATCCTGGTCTCCGAAATCGGGCTACTGAGCGGAACGGCCTCGATCTTTAGCAGTTCAGCGCCGGCGGCCCTCAATGGCAACCCCCAGCGATAGTTCGGAACCGAAAGATCATCCAGCTGCCGGTCGCCAGAGCGCGATCCATCCAGCCAATATGTCTTGCCCGCGAGTGTGGCGCGCACCAGCACATGGTTGAACATCCCGATCATCGGAAGGCGTGCGGGCAGCGCATCCCCGGCCACGCTGCTGACCGCGACGGGCTCTGCCTCAACGTCGAGTTCGCGCAGCAACGCGAGAAGCAGGGCCGTCTTTGCCTTGCAGTCCCCAAAACGGCGTGACCATGTCGTCTCCACGTCGGCGGGCACGATCCGCGCGTCATTCATGCCCAGGTACACATATCGGATCTGGTCCTGTACTAGGCGCAATGCGGCTTCGATGCGACCCCGCGCGTTGGGCGCCGCCGCGCGTATGCGCGCAACCTCCGTCTGCAGTGGCGACGTGCGGGACAACTTGGACGCGCGATCAAACAGTGGGAACAGGAGCCTAGAGATTTCTCCCCACGACGTATGGCCGCTGATCTGCAATAGCCGAATGGCGGCGAATCTTGCTGGTGCGCCGACCGGTTGCACCAGCGGCTCGTCATTGTCGCGCGTGGTGGAGACCTCGATGGCGTCGCCCACGCGGCTTTCCTGTAGGCCGTCGAGGAACGAGGCCCGCCAGGTCAATTTGTAGTCAGCGGGCCACCGAGCGCGCAGATGAACCCGCGCAAGGGCCGCGCCGGGCTGGGTGGCGACGAGCTGCTCAGGGACTCCGCCCAGAAGCGCATCCGTGCGCTTGAGCGTGTACGCGAGTTCAACGCGATCGCCAACCTGCAGCCCTTCCGGCTGTATGACCGCGGTCAGCAAACCGCTCAGCGCCGCGTACTCCAACTTGTCCTCTCTCCGCAGGATGCTAAAGGTCTGACCGGAACCGAGCACGTCAATTTCCTTGTCAGCGCGCAAGATTCTCAGCTTGTGGACGGTGAGTAGATCGGTTTCTGGTCGCCATGACACTGCGATGTTGCCCGTGCCAGCGAGGCCCTGAGGCGTCTGGATGAGCAAAACGTTGTCGAAGTAGGATTCACTTACCGTCGGCGCGAGGTTCAATTGCACATCGGTCAGCAGTATCCGCAGGGGAGCGCCGGACTCTCCCGACGCAGCAGCGGGCGCCTGTTGCGGCACGACCCACGCCGCAGCCGGTCCATAAGCGAGCGCGTCGGCCGCCAGCGCGGTGGAGGGATTCAGTACCACTGAACATAAAATGGCGCGCGCCGACCAGCAGATGTTCTTATGCATTTTTTTGGCTCACCGTGGTCTCGCCTTGAGCAGACTCGACCCCAGCAGATTGGCCTACGCCGTCTACTGTAACTGAAAGGGGCCGCTTCCACGTGGGGCGGTATCGTTCTTACACTGCTCTCACGGTACGATTGCGGTCCATGACGATTCAGGGACGCCCTCAGCTTGCTTGGATTGTCTTTGCCTTGGGGGGAGTGGTTGCCGCACTGCCTCTTGCGCTTTTCGGAATGAGGCTCGACCTGGAGCTCATGACGTGGTGGTACGTGCTGGCCGTGTTGTTCCTTGGCGTGGCCATCATGATCGGCAGCATGCTGTACTTGGACAGCACTAGCGAGACGATTCGCGAATACTTCACGCAGCGGACTCGTGTGGCGTTGGCAACCACAGCCATCGGCTCGATCCCGCTCTGGATGATCGCAGCGAGTCATCCGGAGCCGATGATTCTCGGCTTGGTCGTCGGGCTCCTGCCTCTCATCGCTATCAAGGGCGTTACAAGTGTCAGGTGTCCCAGGTGCAAGGGGTATCTGGGCGTGCGCACAGGGTTCGCTATCGCGTCGTGGGGAATGGGTGGTCACACCCGAATCGATTACTGCGAATCCTGTCAAGTCTCGCTGGATGAGCCACGCGAAGGGCCGAGGCGAGATCCCGTTGACGATTGACGAGAGAGCATGAACGAAACGATTCGCGCCTACATACCTGCGTTTACTAACAGAACTGAGCGATCGATTCTCGACCCGCGCCGATTCCCGGTGCAGCACTAGCGAGAAGGCCGCAAGATGTCTCATCGCGTTGCACTACTGGTTCGTATTGTGCTTGTCGTGGTGGTGACGTGTGCCGCGGCCGCTGATACCGGGCTGCCTATCGACACTCGTTCTCTCGTCGAGGTGCGGACGCTCGCGGCGCTTCCGAGAGTTGTGACCTCCGCGCTTGGCCGGCAGAACGCGGGCCTCGAAGGAATCGCCGACGTCCGGGAAAAATTCAATGCGACAGATGTGGTCGATAGCCGCCTCCCGATGCGGCGATTCGTTGTGGGCGGTGCAAGTTCAACTGCCGCACTTGTTGCTTATGAACAGGGTGGGCGCAGCCACTCATTCCACGCGGTCGCCTTTTCTCTCGGGCGCTCGGGGTGGAGCGAAGTTGGCGAATGGACGCTGAGCGTAAATCCATCCACGCTGAGGGCAGTACTTGAAGTCGTAGACAGTAAGAACTACCCGAACGGGGTATCGCGGAAAAATTTCAGCTTGCTCTCAGCGCGTATGCAGCAGACGCGCCCGTCCCGCAGGGACGCGCCGCTTCGAGAGCTTAACCTCAGCGACACTGAAGTACGCGAAATCCAATCGGTGGTACTCCGAATATTGCCCGGGTCGATCCTAAACATCTCCGGTGTCGTTACGGATTGTTCCTGTGAGGAGGGCCCAGGGTGCTCAGACCAGGTTTGGACTGTCGCTCATCGAGCCGGCAAAACCTTGGGCTTGCAGTTGTCCCGAATCAACGGACGGTGGGCACTCGGGGTTGTCCAACAGTGGTGGTTGGACAGAGAGAACCTCGAGCAGTGGTGGTCGGGTAGTGCGAAACGCGAAGGCGCTCGTGGCTATTCCGCGTACGTGGCATACGACAAGGCACAGCAGGCACTGTATGACCGGTTCCCTGTTTGTACTGCGGAACCCGCGGGTTCACGGGCGCTATCGACTTCGCAGAGACCACCTTAAAACGTGGCGTCCAGATCAAGTTCTTGTCGCAACAGGTCCCGCGTGCCGATCTCGAGTACGAGGGCATCTTGACCGGACCGGTTCTGCAGGCAATGTCCATTGGATTCACCGGATCACGGTGAGGGCGGGCGGGCGAACCAGTGTTTGGTAAACAACGCAGTACCGCTCCGTAAGGCGCAGCAGATTGGCAATTTCCCCCTCGGATGCGTCCGTGTCCAAGCGGAAGCGCAGGCGAATATTCTGGAAGCCGACTGGGACCTCCTTCGACACCCCGAGCGTTCCGCGAAAGTCGAGGTCACCCTCGGCCTCGATCGTCGCATCGCGCACCTCGATTCCGAGTGCGGTGGCCACCGCATTCAGGGTAACTCCCGCGCACGCGATCAGAGCTTCCAGCAGCATATCGCCCGAGCAAGCGTTGAGGCCGCTGCCGCCGGTCGCGGCGTGCAGGCCCGCTGACACGAGCGCCTTGCCGGTCTCGATCTTGCACGTGATGCCGTCGGCCAGCCGGCCCTGCGCACGCAGGGTTATCAGGGCAGCCTCGGGAGTCTCACGATAGCGTTGCTTCAAGGGCGCCTGGATGGCGCGCAGCTCATCTGGGTTCACGATGCCAACTCCTCGTTCCTCGGCAGCCAATCACGGCACCTGCGACGCATTCCACCCGCCGCCAAAGCGCTACCCCGGCACACCTAGTGCGAAGCGGGTGGCGGACCGGCATCCCGTGGCTCTTCCGTCCGCGACTCGGGGCAGTACATCCGCTCGTGCACGCCGTGCATCCCGAACGGGCAGTGGTGCCGGCCGTGCGCGGCGGCAAAGATCGCGCCGAGGATGACCAATCCTGCGAGAGTGAAGGCCCAGAAACCGAGGTATTTCCCGAAGGTCCGCAGCGCGCCCTCCGAGCGGGCGGAAAGGAACAGCACGAAGTAGCCGGCGACGGCGAACGCGGTCGCCGGCAGCAGCGCCAGGAGGTAGATCATGCGGGGCGGCCCTTCCAGGTAGCGGGGAAATCGATTCTACTCCCGGTGCGAGCGCGGCAAGCTCAAGCCGCACGCTTAGGCGGGCCGCGGCCGGAGTCGGGAATGTCTGCGAAGTACAGCGAGCGCCTGCGGGTCTCACAGGCTGAGGTGGATGCCTTCCAGGCCGACGGCGCCGTGGTGCTGCGGCAGCTTCTCGAGGAGCACGAGGTCGCGCTCCTCAGGGCGGGAATCGACGAGAATCTGGCGCATCCCAGCCCCCGGGCGAAGGTCGCGAGCGCTCCCGGCGATCCCGGCTTCTTTCTCGAGGACTTCTGGTGCTGGCAGGACAACGAGCGCTATCGGGAGTTCATATTCGCTTCGGCGCTCGGCGAGGTCGGAGCACGATTGATGCGCAGCACCACGGCACGGCTCTACCACGATCATATGCTGACCAAGGAGCCCGGCACGCGGCAGCGCACGCCCTGGCACCAGGATCAGCCGTACTACAACATCAGCGGCTGGCAGAATTGCAGCTTCTGGATTCCAGTGGATCCCGTCAGTCGCGAGTCGACGCTCGAGTTCGTCGCGGGGTCCCATCGCGGGCCGTGGCTGATGCCGCGCTCATTCCTGGACGCACAGGCCCGGTGGTTCCCGGAAGGCGCTCTTGCCGAGCTGCCCGACATCGATGCCGAGCGAAGTCGCCACCGGCTCCTGGGTTGGGAGCTGCGACCGGGGGATGCGGTGTGCTTTCACATGCTGACGCTGCACGCCTCGGGCGGTGTGGGGGCCGGTGACAGCCGGCGCCGCGTCTTCTCCGTGCGCCTCCTGGGCGATGACATCCGTCACGCTCCGCGGAGCTGGAAGACCTCGCCGGATTTTCCGGGCCTCGCGGAAGCGCTGCCGGCCGATGCGCCGCTGCAGCATCCGCTCTTCCCGCTGCTCTGGCCGCGGGCGGAGGAAAGGGCGCGCGCCGTCAGGCGAAGCCGTGAGTGATGGCGTATGCCGCGACCGCCGCTGCCGATCGGAGCCCCAGCTTGCGCATGAGATTGGTGCGGTGCTTCTCCACCGTCTTGTGACTCAACGACATGAGCTGCGCCATCTCGCGCGTGCGGTAGCCCTTGGCGATCAGCGCGATCACTTCCTGCTCGCGGTGCGTCAGCGCGCCGGGCGGCCGGGCCCGCCCCGGGAGCCGGTCCGAGGCCTGGGCGTATGCGGTCACCATCCGATCCAGGGCCGAGGGACTGATGTAGCCCTTGCCCGAAGCGATCCGGTGGACGGCGTTGAAGAGTTCCGTCCGGCTGTCGCTCTTCAGGACATAACCGTCGGCTCCCGCCCGCAGCGCCGTCTCGATGAATTGTTCATCGCGCCGCACGGTGAGCACCAGGATCCGCACTGCCGGCCAGCGCCGCTTGAGATGGGCGATCGTCTCGGGACCGCCCTTCAGGTCGGTCGAGAAATCTATAATCGCTACATGCGGTTGGACGGTGTCGAGTGCCTCGATCGCGTCGCGCCGATTTGCGCTCGCGGCCACCACCTCGATCGTGCCGTCGCTCTCGAGCAGCCCGCAGAGGCCATCGCGCATGATGCCCGGCTCATCGATCAAGAGGACCAGGGTCTTCGGAGGCGCGTGGGCACCTTCCGCCGACGCCGCTGCAGGCAGGGCGGTCGTGGTCGAAGATCCCCCTTCCACGACACTATATGGATAAGGCACAGCTAGCAGGGTAGGCTAAGCATCAGGCGAATTCTCTACGGGAGATCCCTACCGCGGGATTCATAGTGTGCCCCAAGGGTTCCCGTTGTTGCTGCCGATGTACGGATCGCGGTGCGAGCGCTAGCGTACGGATGTGTACGTGCAACGTGCGTGATCCGGACGCGCGCGGGGGGGATTGCATGTGGTGGAGGTGTTGTGTGCATACCTGGTGCCGCTGAGCGCACTCCGGTGGAGCGTTTAGCGCTTCCGCAACTCTCTCGGCCGCTCCGATGCGCCGACGTCGCGACCATCGTCTCCTGAGAAGTACTGATAAGTAAGGAGTAAGGGTCACGCACGAGAAGGCCTTGATAGGGAGTAGGGAGTGTGCGAGCGGCCGAAGGGTGACGCTGTTTGCGATCGGCGACGGTTGTCAGGTGCATTTCCGGGTGTGAGGCTTCGTGAGCACCGGTCGGCTTAACAGGGAAGAATCGAAATGAACAGCGACAATGCGGGCGAGGCCACCGCGGACACGGCGGTGGGAACGGCGAACGCGCCGGGCGTGCGCGCGGCGATTGCGCGCGCCAAGCTCGAGTGGGAGGGCACGGTCGATGCCCTTCCCGACCTGATCTGTCTGCTGGACGCGAGCGGGCACCTGCTGCGCGTGAACCGCGTCTGCGAGCGCTGGAACCTCGGCTCGATCGCGGAAGTGCTCGGGCGCGACCTGCACCGCCTATTGCATAACCGCTGCGCGGCGGAGCGCTGCCAGCTGCACGAATCTCTGCGTTCGGCGTGGCTCAGCCTGCGGGAGGAGGGCACTGCGGAGTTCGAGGTGCGCGATGCGCTCCTCGAGCGGGCCCTGCACGTGACACTCAGGCGGATGACGCCGGGCACGGCGGGGGTCGCCAGCGAGCCGCTCGCGGTGGCCGTGGTCGCGGACGTGACGGCGCTCCATCTGGCGCGCGAAGCGCTCAACACCATCAATCTCGAGCTCGAGTCCCGCGTTCGGGCGCGTACCGATGCGCTGGCGGACGCCAATCGTGACCTGCAGAACGAGATTGCGCGCCGCGAAACCGCCGAGCAGGCGCTGCGCCGCTCGCGGAACGAGCTCGCCGCGCTGTCGCGGCAGCTGATCAGCGCACAGGAGATGGAGCGCAAGCGCATCGCGCGCGAGCTCCACGACTCGGTCGGACAGCAGCTGGGCGCGATCAAGTACAGTCTCGAGCGGTGTGCGGAGCTGCTGCAACAGGGCCGTCCCCCGGACTCCCAGCCGATCCTGCAGCGGGCGGTCGCGTCGCTCCAGGAAGCCATGGACGAGATCCGCAGCATCGCGATGAACCTGCGGCCGGCGGTGCTCGATGACCTGGGAGCGGCGTCGGCCGTCTCCTGGTTCTGCCGCGAGTTCGCGCAGAGCTACCCGAGCCTCACGCTGCGCGAGACCGTGGCTGTGGTGGACGCGGATATTCCGGAGCGTCTCGCGACAGCCGTGTTCCGCAGCCTGCAGGAGCTGCTGAACAACGTGGCGAAGCACGCCCAGGCGCAGAACGTCGCGGTGTCACTCGCGCGCACCGGGGACCAGCTGGTGCTGGAAGTGACCGACGACGGGGTGGGAGTCGAGGCTTCTGCCTCGAGCGCCTCGATGCGCTCAGGCCGCGGGGTGCGAAACTTGAGCGAGCGCGCGGAGATGACCGGCGGGCAGATGCGGCTCACGGCCGGCGCGACCGGCGTGGGTACTCAGGCGCGCATCGAGTGGCAGCTCGCCGCGGGCGAGGGACGTAAGTCCGACGCCGCCTGAGCTAGGGGGCGTCGCCGACCACGCGCACGGCGCGACATTCGGCGACGATGCGCTTCTCGTCGCTGCCCGCGTAGTTCGCTGCGATCTCGCACAGCGGACGTGACGGGTAAGAGGCGACCAGCACCGTGTTTCCGGTCAGGTTGCCGTACAGATAGGTGACAGTCAGGATCCACACGTACATAGGTATCGGCCCGAGAAGGGAAGTCAGCGGACGCCTTCCTCCATCGAGCTCTGATCGACGTCCGGCGCCGGCAACAGGCCGTTGCGCACCGCGAACAGCGTGACGGCCGCGGTGTTGTGCAGTTCCAGCTTGCGCATGAGGTTTGCGCGGTGTTTCTCCACCGTCTTGACGCTCAAGCGCAGCCCCAGGGCGACCCGTTTGTTGGAGTCGCCGAGCGCAATGCGCGTCAGCACCTCGCGCTCGCGCTCCGTGATCCTCGGACAGCTGTCGGTCGTGGGGTCGTTGCGTCGCAGGTAGCCCGAGACCAGGCGCGCGGACACCGGTTCGGAGAAGTATTTCTGACCGGCGACGACCGAGCGGATCGCCTGCAGCAGCTCCGCGCGGCTGGCATCCTTGAGCACGTAGCCGTCGGCACCGGCGCTGAGCGCGGCCCCGATGTACTCGTCCGTGCAGTAAGCGGTGAGCACCAGCACCCGGACGTTGGGGCAGACCGCGCGCAGCTCATCGATCGTCTTGAGTCCCGACCCGCCGGGCAGCGCCAGATCGGTGATCACGAGCGTTGGGGTGACCTGCCGAACGACCCGGACCCCCTCCACGCCGGTGCTGGCCTCGCCGACCACCGTGAGGTCAGGCTCCATCTCGATGAGCGCGCGCAGCCCCTCGCGCAGGATCGCGTGGTCCTCAACCAGGACTATGCTTGCCGAAGTGTCCGTCATGTACTCCCACCGGCACCGCCTTGTTGCGGCGTCTCTCCCTGCGTTCTTGTAGGCATTATCAGGGAGTTCTATTTTTCCTTGCGTCGATCATGCCGCGAAAGTCAATGTGGGTCTACCTGGGTGGACGGTGCATGGTTCACACTTATTCGAAGATACCCGCTTACCCTACCTGTTATGTCCTTCGGGCGGAGAGTAAAACACAACCAATGTACGCACCAAAGGGCCTCCGGTTGGCCATGATACTGCTCGCGGCCGCGGCCTGGGGGGCTGCGCGGGCGGACATCTACAGTTTCGTGGACGCCTCGGGCGTCACGCACCTCAGCAACGTCCCGGTTGACAGCCGCTACCGGCTGCTGCTGGCAACGCCCGTCGCGGAGCGCCCAGACCCGCCCGGAAAGTACCTCGCCCGGTCGGCCGACTACGATCCCATGATCGAGCGGGCGGCGCGGGCGGCCGCGCTGCGCCCCGAGTTGGTGCGGGCGGTCATCGTGGTGGAATCCGCGTTCAACCCGCGTGCCGTGTCCAAGCGGGGGGCGCAGGGGCTGATGCAGCTGAAGCCCTCCACCGCGCGCCGCTACGGGGTATCCAACGCCTTCGACCCGGAGCAGAACATCACCGCCGGCGCGCATTACCTGCGCGACCTGCTGCGGCGATTCGGCAACGATCTCGAGCTCACCCTCGCGGCGTACAACGCGGGCGAGGAGGCGGTGGAGCGCTACGGCCGGAGCATTCCGCCCTTCGCGGAGACCCGTCACTACGTCCCGGCCGTGCTGCGCGTGTACCGAAAGCTCCTCGCTCAGCAGCACAACAGCTGATACCCGTCCGAAGCGCACGACCCGAACGAAACATAACGAGGCTAAGGGAGCGCACCGCGCAGTGACCGAACGGCGCACCGCGAGCGCCGTGGCAGGCGATCTCAGGTGATCTAAGGTAATCACCCACCCTCCCGTACGTGTTTCCCCTCCATTCTCTAATGCGCCCGCCCACTGTCTAGCGCAGCCGTCTTCCACCACCATGGGGGAAACAAGACCACCCTTCATGCGCCCTCGGGCGCGCACGGCGGCACCTACGATGTACACGATGTACGACCCTGCCCGTTACCGGAAACCTGGCGCCCGCGGCTTCACGCTTCTCGAGCTGCTGGTGGTCATGGTGATCATCGGCCTGCTGGCGGGCTTCGTCGCGCCGCGATACTTCGCTCAAGTGGGCAAGTCGCGCGTCAAAGCGGCGAGAGCGCAGATCGATGCCCTCGACAAGGCGCTCGAGCAGTACCGGCTCGATGTCGGCCGGCTGCCGACCTCCGAGGAAGGTCTGACGGCGCTGCAGGTCGCCCCGCAGGGAGTGACCAACTGGGAGGGACCCTACCTCAAGAAGGACGTGCCCCTCGATCCCTGGGGCCACCCGTACATTTACCTTCAGCCGGGAACTCATCAGAACGATTTCGACCTCATCTCCTATGGCCGCGACGCTCAGCAGGGCGGCACCGGAGAAGACGCCGACCTCACCAACTACTAGCCCGACCGCACACCCTTACCGAAGCTCACCTCCGTGGAATTCCGCATCAAGGCCCTCGACGCCAGCGCCAGCGTCGTCTCCTGCGTCATCGACGCGGTGGACGAGGCGGACGCACGGCGGCAGCTCGCGCTGCGGCAGCTCAAGATCATCTCGCTCGAGCCGGTGCGGCGGCTGCGCCGGCTGTTTCAGGCGCCGCAGCTGCAGGTCGCGGTCTTCAGCCAGCAGCTGGTCTCGCTCCTCGAGGCCGGACTCTCGCTGGTCGAGGCGCTGGAGGCGTTGGCGCAGAAGGAGTCGAACGCCGGCACCAAGCACACGCTCGACCGGATCCTCGCGCGGCTCTACGAGGGGCAGACGCTGGCGGCGGCGATCGCCGAGCATCCCGCGACCTTTCCGGATCTTTACGTCGCTTCGGTGCGCGCGAGCGAGAAGACCGGCGCGCTGCGCGAGGCGCTGACCCGCTACATCGCCTACCAGGAGCAGGCGGACACGCTGCGCAAGACGCTCGTCAATGCCTGCATCTACCCGGCCGTGCTGCTCGTCGCGGGGTTGCTCGTGACGCTGTTCCTCATGGGCTACGTCGTGCCGCGCTTCAGCTCGATCTACGAGGACGTCGGCACCGAGCTGCCGCTCGCCTCGCGCTTGCTGCTCGAGTGGGGCAAGCTGATCGACGCGCACGCGGCGCTCGTGACGGCTGGAGTGGTCGGCGGCCTCGCCGGGGCGATCTACGGCCTCGCCCGGCCCACGGTGCGCACGGCGGCGGGCGCCTGGCTCGCGCGCATTCCCGCGATCGGCCGGCAGCTTCACGTCTACCAGCTCGCGCGGCTCTACCGCACGGTGGGCATGCTGGTTCGAGGCGGGATGCCCGCGGTGCCGGCACTGCGCATGTCGGGAGGGGTCGTACTCGCCGGAGCGCGCGCCGCGTACGCGGCCGCTACCCGCGCGGTGACCGAGGGACAGTCCCTCGCCGACGCGATGGAGCGCAACGGCCTCACCACCCCCGTCGCCGCGCGCATGCTGCGGGTCGGGGAGCGCAGCGGCAACATGGGCGAGATGATGGAGCGCATCGCGGATTTCTGCGATGAGGAGCTCGGGCGCTGGGTGGCGGTCATGACGCGCCTCATCGAACCGGTGCTGATGATCGTGATCGGCCTCGTCATCGGCGTGATCGTGGTGCTCATGTACTTCCCGATCTTCCAGCTCGCCGGGAGCATCCGATGAACGCGGCCGTGGACGAGCTCGAAACCAAGGCCGTCGCGTCGCCGGCCCCGGCCCCGGCCGCGGCGAGGCCGGTGGTTGCGGCCGCGACGTCCGCTGCTGCAGCCGCGGCCCCGGTAGCGACGGGGGCGCCCGGAGCGCCGGTCATTCCCTTCACACTGATCGACGAGCCTTCGATCGCCCGCGCCATGCAGGAGGCGCAGCGGGCCAACCGTCCGGCCCTCGAGGTGCTGGCGCAGACCTCGGGTCTCGCCGGCGATCGTTATGCGCGGGCGCTCGCGCACGCCTTCGACTACCGCTTCGTGTCGAGCGGCGAGCTCGCTCAACTCGAGCCCGACTTCTCGATCCTGCCGCCGGCGGAGGCCACGCGGCGACATTGCGTGGTGGTGCACGAGGGCGAGCGGCTGCTCGCCGTCTTCACCGACCCCTTCGATGAGACGCTGCGGGGATGGCTCGAGCTGCGCATCAGCGCCCCGCTCGAGTGGGCGCTCGCCGCGCGCGAGGAGCTCGCCAACCTGATCGCGCGCCGCGCCGAGGCGCTGCGCGCCATCGACACGATGCTGCCCGAGACCGAGGAGCGCACCAAAGCGGAGGAGGGCGTCGAGAATCTCTCCTACGTCAGGATCAGCGAGGATCAGAGTCCCGTCGTGCGGCTGGTGCACTCGACGGTGTACGACGCGCTGCGCGCCGGGGCGAGCGACATCCACCTCGAATCGATCGCCACCGGGCTCGTGGTGCGTTATCGCCTCGATGGCGTGCTGGTCAACGTCACCACGGTGCGCGGCGCGGAGCTCGCCGAGCAGATCATCTCGCGCATCAAGGTGATGTCGGAGCTCGACATCGCCGAGCGCCGCGTGCCGCAGGACGGGCGCTTCAAGATCGCGATCAACGGCCGCCCGATCGACTTCCGCGTCTCGATCATCCCGAGCATCTTCGGCGAGGACGCGGTGCTGCGCATCCTCGACAAGCAGGCGCTCACCAAGATGAGCGGGCTCAGGCTCGATGTGCTCGGTTTCGAGTGGTCGATCATCGAGCAGCTGCGGCGGCTGTCCTCGCTTCCGTACGGGATGCTGCTGGTCACCGGTCCCACCGGCAGCGGCAAGACCACTACGCTCTACGCGGCGATCTCCGAGACCCAGACCGGACGCGACAAGATCATCACCATCGAGGATCCGGTCGAGTACCAGCTCCCCGGGGTGCTGCAGATCCCGGTGAACGAGAAGAAGGGGCTCACCTTCGCGCGCGGGCTGCGCTCGATCCTGCGGCACGACCCGGACAAGATCATGGTGGGCGAGATCCGCGATCCCGAGACGGCGCAGATCGCCATCCAGTCCGCGCTCACCGGGCACCTGGTGTTCACCACGGTGCACGCCAACAACGTCTTCGACGTCGTCAGCCGCTTCACGCACATGGGAGTGGACTCTCATGGGTTCGTGTCGGCGCTCTCGGCGGTGCTGGCGCAGCGCCTGGTACGCATCGTGTGCGAGCAGTGCGCGGAGGCCTACATGCCCTCGCGCGAGCTCCTCGAGGAATCGCACGTTCCAATCGTAACCAGCGTCGCCTACAAGTTCCGCAAGGGACGCGGCTGCGGTCACTGCCGCGGCACCGGCTACCACGGCCGAAAGGCAGTAGGGGAGCTCATGGTGCTGAACGACGAGATCCGCGAGGCGATCGTCAATCGCGTGCCGGTGAGGCAGCTGAAGGAGCTGGCGCACCAGGCGGGCGTGCGGCTGATCCGCACCGCGGCGCTCGATCTGGTGCGGCGCGGACAGACCACGGTCGAGGAGGTGAACCGTGTCACCATTATGGCGTGACGAGCTCGGCGCCTACCTCTCCCCGTACCGGCTGTGCCTGGTGCGCATGAAGCGCGGTGTCCGTCCGACCCCCATCGCCGAGCACGAGCAGCGGCTCGAAGGCGTCAAAGGCGATTCCTTCGGGCCCGCGCTCGAAGCCTTCGCGGCGATGCTGGCGCAGTCGCCCTGGCAGGGCACCGCGACGCGCGTGGTGATCGCGGACCACTGGGCGCGTTACGCGATCGTCCCCTGGGTGGCGGCGCTCGGCTCGGCGCAGGAGCGGCTCGCGCACGGCCGCCAGCTCCTCGCCGGGCTCTACGGCGAGGCGGTCGAGGGTTGGGACGTGCGTATCTCGGAGGCACCCCCGGGGGCGGCGCGGGTCGTCTGTGCCGTGCCGGGTGAGCTGATCGCCGCCGTCCGTGCGGCCTGCGCCGCACACGGCAGCGCCATCCTGTCGCTGCAGCCGCAGCTCGTGGCCGCCTACGAGGCGTGGCGGCCCAGCCTGCCGTCGTCCAACGCGTGGTTCGTGAGCGTCGAACAGGGGTCGCTCGCCGCGGCGCGTTTCGGCCGGCAGGGCTGGGACCGCGTGCACGGGGTACGCATCGGCTCGGACTGGATGCGCGAGCTCAAGCGGCTTCAGACCTTCGGGCGTCTCGCCAGCTCGAGCCCGGAGGAGGGGCAGGTCTATGTCGACGCCCCGCATGCGTGGCGGGAAGTCGCCGCGGGCACGGCGGGTGCGGCAGAGGCGAGCGTCCTGCAGTGGCTCGAGGAGCCGCAGGGACCGATGACGACGCTGCAACGCCTGGGGCGGACAAGGCGGCTCGCCGCATGAGCGCTCCCACCGTCATGATCGATTTTGCGGCGCCGCGCGCGAGGGTTACGCTCCTCGGTGTGGTGCTGCTCGTCCTCGGCGCCGCAGTCGCCGCGGGCACCTATGCCGAGTACCGCCTGCTGACCGCGCGCCGCGCGGGACTCGAGCTCAAGCTCGAAGCGGCCAACCGCCACAACCGCCACGAACCGGGCGCGGACGCCCGGTCGGTCGGATTCGCCGAGGCCGCCGGGCGCATGGCGGCGGAGCTCGGCACGCCGTGGACGGCGCTTCTGGCCGAGCTCGAGGCCGCGAGCCGCGACAGCACCGGGCAGGTCGCGGTGCTCTCGATCGAGCCCGATCACGCCAAGCACAACGTGCACCTCACCGGCGAGGCGAAGGATCTGCCGCTCGCGCTCGCCTACGTCGAGCGTCTGCAGGCGAGCCGCCTGCTGCGCTACCCCATGCTCGACAGCCACGAGCTGAAGACCGACGACCCGCAGCATCCCGTGCGGTTTGCGATGACCGCCGAATGGAGGGAAGCGCCATGAGCGGGCGGGCGGAAGGACACGAGACGGCCGGGACGGTGGTGGTGGCGGCGCCGGGCGCCGCAGCGAACGCACCGGCACTGCCCGCAGCCTCGCCGCCGCGCGCCCCGCTTCCGCTCGCCGCGGCAGCGGCGTCGTCCCAGGCCGTCGCCGGACAGCGCTCGGCTCTCACGCGCGCTCAGGCCGCGGCGACCGAGCTCGCTCCACGGCTGCAGTACCAGCTCGCGCGGCTCGGGCCGGCCGGTCAGGCGGGCCTCGCCTCGCTGGTCGCGGCGCTCGTGTTCGCGACGAGCACGCTATTGCCCGTCCGGCACGCGCTGGATGCCCTGCGCGCCGATCTCGTGCGCGCCCAGCAGCCCTCCGCGGCACAGAGCCCCGACCAGGCGGCGCCGCGCCTGGTCGAGTCCCTCCCGACCCGGGGACAGGTCCCCGTGGTGATCGGCGTCATCTATGCCCAGGCGAAGCAGAGCGGTGTATCGCTGGATACGGGGCACTACAGCTACAGCGCCCCGAAAGCGGGTGCGCTCGCGCGCTACGACGTGGAATTCCCGGTGAAGGCGGGCTATCCCGAGATCCGCAGCTTCATCAACGGCACGCTGACCGCGGTCCCGGCAGCCGCGCTGGCCAAGCTGCACGTCGAGCGCAAGACGGTGGGCGATGCCACCGTGAACGCCAACATCGGCTTCGTGATCTTCCTACGCAGCGAGTGACGGCCTTGAATCTCACCAGGCGCGGCAAATGGCTGACCGGCATCGCGGCTCTGATCGCGGCCTACGTGATGTTCGGTCCGAAGGACTCCGATTCGGTGGAGCCCACGCGGACAACCACCCGCGCGGCGGCCACGCACGAGACGCGCACCGCGGGCTCGGTGTCGGCCCCCGTGGCACACTCGCTCCTCGCGCTCGCGCACCGCGTGGCAGAGCAGACTGCCGCGGGCGCGCTGTTCGCGACGCACTCCTGGTACGTCCCGCCGCCGGCCCCGCCGCCCCCGCCCACGGTTGCCGCGGAGCCGGTGGTGCCTCCGAAGCCGGTCGCGCCGCCCTTGCCCTTCACCTACATGGGCAGCTACGCCCCGAACGGGGCCAACCCGGTGTTCTTCCTCACCCAGGGCGATCGCGTCTATGACGTCCACGTCGGCGACACGCTCGAGGGCGGTACCTACAGTGTGGACGCGTTCACGAACGGTGCGCTCATCTTCACGTATAAGCCTCTCAACCAACAACAACAACTCATCACTGGAGGCGCTCCGTGAGGCACGCATGCCGGCACACGCGCAATATGGCAATGGTTCTGCTCGGGATTCTGCTCGCGGGGTGCGCGGCGGACCGGGTGCATCGCCAGGGCCTCGCAGCCATCGAGCGCGGTGACTACGAGAGTGGAGTCGGACTGCTGCAGCAGGCCGCCCACGACGACCCGCGCAACATGACCTTCAGGCTCGATCTGCAGACGCAGCGCAATGTCGCGGTTCAGCAGCTCGTCGCCCGCAGCGACAGCGAGCGCGGCGCGCAGCAGCTCGAGGCTGCCGCGCGCGACTACCGGCGCGTGCTGGCGCTCGATCCGAGCAACGACCGCGCGCAGCGCGGGCTCCTGGGGCTCGAGGCCGATGCGCGCCACGCACTCACAGTCTCGCGGGCACGCGGCGACTTCGAGCGCAAGGACTACGATGCGGCGGAGGCGAAGCTGCGCACGGTCCTCAACGAGGACCCCGGCTACGCTCCGGCCCAGGAGCTCGCCGCCCAGATCAACACCGCCCGCGGCCCGATTACCGTCGCCCCGCGCCTCAAGACCCGCGAGAACCACAAGGTGACCCTGCAGCTGCGCGATGCCCCGACCAAGATGGTGTTCGAGGTGCTCTCGCGGGAGACCGGCATCAACTTCATCCTCGACAAGGACGTCAAGAGCGACACCAAGACCACGATCTTCGTGCAGGACGTCCCGGTCGAGCAGGCGATCGATCTGGTGCTGGATCAGAACGCACTCGCGCGGCAGATCCTCGCCGACAACATGGTGCTCATCTATCCGAACATCGCGGCCAAGCAGAAGGACTACGAGCAATTGATCGTGCGTACCTTCTATCTTACCAACGCGGTACCGAAGGACGTCGAGAACATGTTGAAGACCGTGCTTGGCGCGAAGACGCTCTTCATCGACGAGCGCACGAGCTCGCTCGTGATACGTGACACGCCGGACACCGTGCGCATGGCCGAGAAGCTGGTCGCCTCGCTCGACGTGGCTGAGCCCGAAGTGATGCTGGAAGTGGAGGTGCTGGAGCTCTCGCGCAGCCGCCTGCAGGATCTCGGCATCCAGTACCCGACCGCCGCCACCCTCACGCCGTCGCATCTGGCGAGCGCGGCGGGCGCCGTCACCGGCGCCGCGGGGCTCGTGCTCTCCGACCTCCAGCACCAGAACTCGAACACCATCGGAATCAGTGCGCTCAGCGTCACGCTGAACGCGATGAAGCAGGCGGGGCTGGTGAATACGCTCGCGAGTCCGCGCATCCGCGCGCGCAACAAGGAGAAGGCCAAGGTGCTGATCGGCAGCAAGGAGCCGGTCATCACCAACAGCGTGACGCCCACCGCCGCCGGCGCGCCGGTGGTCACCGGCAGCGTCCAGTACCTCGACGTCGGTCTGACGCTCGAGGTGCAGCCGACCATCTACCTCGACAGCGACGTGGCGATCAAGCTCAGTCTCGAAGTGAGCTCGATCCTGAAGCAGGTCGCCACCAACTCGGGAACCATCGCCTACGAGATTGGCACGCGCAATGCCAACACGCTTCTGCGCCTGAAAGACGGCGAGACCCAGATCCTGGCGGGCCTGATCCAGGAGTCGGATACCCGCACGGCGAACACCATTCCGGGTCTCGGCGACATCCCGATCCTCTCGCGCCTCTTCGGCACGCATCACACCGACCACGAGAAGGATGAGATCGTGCTGTCGATCACCCCGCGCATCATCCGCATGCAATCGCGCCCCTCGAGCGATGCGACCGAGTTCTGGTACGGCACCGAGACCCGTACCCGCAGCATGCCCTACGGCGCGGGCGCCGGCGGCGAGAGCCAGCCGGCCGCCGCGCCAGGTGGCGGTACGCCGGACGGCACCGCGCCCTCCGGCAGCGCGCCCAACGTTTCTCCGGCGCCGGCGGGGACTGCCCCGGCTCCCGGGGCTCCTCCGGCACCGGAGGCAGCGCCGGGCACCGGCGCAGCGGGCGCGGCCGTCGTGGCGCCATCTAACCCGACGGCGATCGCCGCCGCAGCGGCGCTCAAGGCGGCGGAGGCACAGCACGGTCTGCCGGCCACGTCCGTGCCGGCCACCGTGCCTCCGAATGCGCCACCCGCCGCCGGATCGGCGGGCGGCGGGCCTGCCGCAGAGGCTCGCTCGGCGCTTACCATGGACGGACCGAGCGAGGTGAAGGTAGGGGATGAGTTCCAGGTGACCGTGCGGCTCGCCACCGACCAGTCGATCACGCACCTGCGCTCGCAGCTGCGCTTCGAAGGCGGCGCTCTGCAGCTCGTGAGCGCGAGCACCGGCGACATGGTGCCCGCAGCGGCGGGGTCGCCCAAGGTAGAGACCCGCGGCGGGGGCGCGCAGCTCGACGTCACGACGACGTCGGATGAGCCCGTGCAGGGCAGCGGCAGCCTCATGGTGCTGCAATTCAAGGCCGTGGCGGCCCGCCCGGCGACGATCATAGCTATGCTGAACGTTTTGGGCGGTACGGGAGCCGCGGTCGGCAACAGCACCGCGCCACCGCTCAAGATCGCGATCCAGCCCGCATCGCAGTGAGCGCCGCCGCCGACGTGAGATCCATGCGCAACCGCGGCTTCACCCTCATCGAGCTGGTCATCACGCTCGCGATCGTAGCCCTCATGGCGACCGCGGCCATGCCGCTCGCGCAGCTCGTCGCCAAGCGCGAGAGGGAGGTGGAGCTGCGCGCGGCGCTCAGGGATATCCGCACTGCGCTCGATGCGTACAAGGTGGCCTCCGACACCGGGCACATCCACAAGGAGCTCGGAGCGTCGGGCTACCCGCCGGACCTCAAGTCGCTCTACGCCGGGGTCGAGGACGCCGCCAGCCCGAACAAGACGATGCTCTACTTCATGCGCCGCGTGCCCCGCGACCCGTTCTTCCCGGACGGCAAAGTGCCCGCGGAGGAGACCTGGGGGCTGCGCAGCTACGCGAGCCCGCCCGACGATCCGCAGCCGGGGGACGATGTCTACGACGTGTACTCGCTCGACCATGGCGTGGGGCTGAACGAAGTCCACTACCATGACTGGTAGCTCCCCCCGCCGCGCGGCGCGCGGCTTCACCCTCATCGAGCTGCTGGTGGTCATGCTGATCATCGGCACGCTGCTCTCGATCGCCGTGCCGCGCTACTTCCGCACCCTCGAGCATGCCCGCGAGACCGTGCTGCGGCAGGATCTCGCGATCCTGCGCGAGGCGATCGACAAGTACTACGCCGATCGCGGCGAGTATCCCGACACGCTCGTGGCGCTCGCCGACAAGCGCTACGTGCAGTCGATTCCGGTGGATCCCTTCACCAAGGTGGCCGACACGTGGACGCTCGTGCAGTCGGACGACCCGGACCACCCGGGCATCAAGGACGTGCACAGCGGCGCCGCCGAGGTGGCGGTGAACGGCACGCCCTTCGCGACCTGGTGAGCATCATGCGCGCGCAGCGCACGCGCCAGGCGGGCTTCACGTACCTCGGACTCCTCGCGGCGGTCGTGCTCATGGGCCTGCTGCTCACGATGGCGGCGCGCGTCTGGTCGCTCACCGAGCAGCGCGAGCGGGAGGTGCAGCTGCTGTTCGCGGGGGATTCCATTCGCTTCGCCATCGCGGCCTACTACGCGCACGGCCACCGATACCCGAACACCCTCCAGGATCTGCTCGTCGATAACCGCTCGCCCGTTCCGGTGCACTACCTGCGGCGCCTGTACATCGATCCCATGACCAACGGCACCGAGTGGCAGCTCGTGCCGGCGCCCGAGGGGGGCATCAAGGGAGTCTACAGCGCCTCCACACTCGCGCCGGTCAAACGCCAGAACTTCGCGGAGATCGACAAGGGCTTCACCGACAAGGACTGCTACTGCGCCTGGCAGTTCGTGTACGAGCCCCGCTTGCGCCGCAGGGGCGCTCCCGGAAACCCAGCACCTGGCAATCCGGCATCTGGCGATCCAGCACCTGGCAATCCGGCTCCGGGCAATCCGCCTCGCGGCAGTCCGGGTCCTGGCGGTCCGGCTCCTGGAGTCATGGTTCCTGCCAATCCGAACGGGCAATAGCCCCGCGCGGGGCATTGTCGAATCACACGCACGTCCTGGCGGCTTCCCCGTGCCGCCAACCTCCTGACACGCCCGCTTTCGGGCCCTGCTGTTGATTATGTCAGCCCTGTTGCGGCTCGCGGGGCCGAATAGGGTTTAACGGTAGGGAGAGTGGGTATTCAATTCTACGGATTTTAGGAATGAGGGGTATTACGTACGGGCGCACAGAAATCTATTTTTCACTCCGACGATAAAGAGTCTGGGCCGAGCAGAGGTCTGACAGGGCGGACGGTTCATCAGCGGGGCTGAGAGCGCGAGGGAATCCGGCGCGCCACCACCCAGCCGCGAGAGCAGATCGGCCTTAGAAGCAATAACAGAAGGACACCGCCGCATCGTGTCTGAATCGAATACAGGTCGGGGCGACACACGCCCTTCACAGTCACTCACGGGCGTTCACCGCGCTCCGCCTGCTGGCGGATCCGGTTGGAGGCGTTATGTTTAATACACGCGGTTGGATTGCATTGGGCCTGCTGAGTGCTTTCGCGGTACCGGCGATGGCTCAGTCGTTTCGCGTTCAGTGTCCGACCAGCACGATCACTCACCCCGGCGCCAATAACAATTCGGAGCCCGCGTACGTCGGTGCGACGTACACCGGCACGAGCGCATATCCGTCGGCGCCGGCTCACGTGAACGGCGCCATCAAGTGCCAGCAGATCTCCGGCGGCGACGGCTACGCGACCATGGGCGACGGCACGCAGACGTACCTGTTCTCGTTCGGTCCGCTGTCGGGGCTGGCGGACATTGCGAGCGGTCAGCCCGGCTCGCTTCCCCCCAGCCAATTCAATATCCCGAACAACCCGACGGCGAATCTGCTGCAGCCCGGCGACCCGGCGACCACCGTGGCGCCGGTGACGGGTCAGTTCGTACCGCAGCTGACGAGCGGTCAGATGAGCCAGCTCGCCGGCTTCTACAACGGCGCGGTGGGCCTGGATTACGACGTCGCCAACACGGTGAGCATTTACGACATCAGCGAGGCTGGAAACACTGTAACAGTCGTTACCAACTCGCCGTTGGACCTCAATCTGCAGGTGGGCGCCACCGTCCTCATCGCCGGGGGGACCGACCTGCCGGCCGGCTACAAGGGCAACGCGACGGTGACAGCCGTCAATGTCCCCAATGCCTTCTTCCCGCCCAGCTTCGCTTTCCGGTACACCGCCGGGACCAGCGCCCTGGCCGAGGTGACCGAATCGCCCACCGCGACCGCATCTTTCCCCAGGGCGATCGACGGTCACGTCGATCCGCGCCAGATCATGGATGTGGGCGTGATGAACGGCAACCTCCCGGCGCCCTTGATGGCGATCGACGAGGATGACGAGTTCTTCCTGACCCTCACCAACGTCGGGATGATCATGCGGCCGGACCTGTTCGAGCAGCACACCGTGCACTTCCACGGTTACCCGAACGCCTCGGCCTTCTACGACGGCGTGCCGGACGCCTCCGTCGCGATCAACATCGCCGCGAGCTTCACCTACTACTACCTGGCCCCCGATGCCGGCACTTACTTCTGGCACTGTCACATCACGCCGCCCGAGCACCTGCAGATGGGTATGGTCGGGCAGCTCTACGTGCGGCCGCGCCAGAACCGGGTTGCCGCCGGCACCAGCCTGTATACGGCGCGCACGGCGCAGAACGGCGATCTGCGCACCGCCTGCGTGTCGGCCACCGACATCCTGTGCAGCAACCCGCTGCCGGCGGTGAACACGGCCGTCAATCGGGCGGCCAGCGGCAACTACGCCTACAACGACGGCGACGGCTCGACCTACTACGACGTCGAGTACCCGATCCAGATGCACGGCTTCGATCCGAACTTCCACTTCGTCGGCATGACCTTCAACCCCGAGGGGTTCGCCGACATGAAGGACAAGTACTTCCTGCTGAACGGCCGCAGCTACCCCGACACGGTGACGGCCGGCCCGCTGCAGACACAGTCGGCCGACGGCGTCTACCACTTCTCGCAGCCGCTGTCGACCATCATCGACATTCCCGTCGGCAAGCGGGCACTGCTGCGGATCTCGGACCTCAATGTGTCGGAGTACCACACGCTCGCTTCCCTCGGCGTGCCGATGACGGTGATCGGCTACAACGCGAAGCTGCTGCGCGACCAGTCCGGCAACAACCTGTACTACGCGACCAACTCGATCACCCTCGGCGGCGGGGAATCGCTGGACGTCATCCTGGATACCTGCGTGACTCGCGCCACGCCCGCGGACCCGTCCTCCTCGTGCACGACCCCGATTCCGGTCGGCACCTATTACCTCTACACGCCCAATCTCGACCATCTATCGAACGACGCGGAGAACTTCGGGGGTCAGATGACCGAAGTCCGGGTCCACTAGGGGAGCGGCCATGAGCGCACCGATCACAAGAAAGGCGACGACGATGAATCGCATGCTTCCCCTCCTGGCCGCGGCGGCGGGCTCACTGCTCGCGGCGGCGGCGCAGGCCGCGGCCCCCGGCATCACCGGCACGGGAACGGCCGGCACGTTCAATCTGACTGCGCAGCCGGCCTACATCAGCCAGCCCGACGGGCAGGCTGTGTACTCCTGGGGCTACGGGTGCCGCACGGCTCCTTCGACCTCGAACTTCGTTCCGGCGTCTTTATCGGCCACCGTCCCGGGGAACCTTCCGGTCACGCCGTTCTGCAGCACCATGCAGGTGCCCGGTCCGACGCTGGTGGTGAGGGAAGGTCAGGCGGTCACGGTGCAGCTGACCAATAACCTGCCCACTTCCGCGGGCAACACGTCGATCCTGTTCCCGGGCTTCAATGTCACGGCCACTGGCGGCGTGACCGGCCTGCTGACGCAGGAGGCGGCGCCCGGCGGTGGCACGGTCAGCTACACCTTCACCCCGTCCTCGCCCGGCACGCGCGCCTATTACAGCGGAACGCAGGGCGACCTGCAGGTCGAGATGGGTCTGTATGGAGCGATCATCGTCCTGCCGAGCGGCGCCGCACCCAGCTGTCCGCCGCATAACCTTGCGGCGGGGCTCAACCTTGCAGGCAACGCACTCATGACCGGGGGTGAGCGCGACTACCGCTTGGCCCCGGCGGCATATCACGTGGCGCAGAGCTGCTACGACCGCGAGTACCTGTTCCAGTTCTCGGAGATCGATCCGAACATCCATGTCCAGGCGCTGGCGCAGGTCACGGCGCGGGGCGCGTGCACGGCCGGCGCTCCGGGATGCAGCCTGAATGTCCCCACCGAGCCCTACCGCCCGGCCTATTTCATGATCAACGGCCGCTCGATGCCGGACGACATGGATACCAACTATGCCGCCCAGTACCAGCACCAGCCTTACAACGGCAATCCGCACATGCATCCGGGCGACCTGACTCTGCTGCGGATCGTCGGCCAGGGCCGCTGGCAGCACCCGTTCCACGAGCACGGCAACCACGTGCGGGTCCTGGCCCGCGACGGCAACCTGATGATCAGCAGCACCAATGCGACCCAGCTGGCCGGGCCGCTGCTGTTCACCACCACCACCACGCCGGGGCAGGCGATGGACGGGATCTTCTACTGGACCGGCAAGGGCCTGAACTGGGACGCCTACGCCCACCATCCGGGATCCTCCCCGGATCCTCTGGCCCACCTGGGCTGCACCCCGGACGCGAACGGGTACAACACCGGAAATGCGACGGCCGTCAACTATTACGAGTGGTGCCAGGACCACAACAAGCCGCTGCAGGCGGCTCCGTTCGGCGACATAGGAGCCGGGGGCCCGGTGACCCTGCCCGATCCGAACCTGTTTACCAACGGCGCGTGGTACGGCGGCAGCCCCTACCTCGGCCCGGATGCGACGGTGCGCTTCGCCGGTCCGACCGGCACGACGCCGCCCTCGGGCACGATCGCGAACCCACCGGGCTCGGAAGCGGGCTTCGCCTTCATGTGGCACTCGCATAACGAGCGCGAGATCACCACCAACAACATATTCCCCGGCGGCATGCTGATGATGATGCTGGTCGATTCGCGTGAGTTCGTGATCGACGAAGCGAATTAAGCGAGGACAATCTCCATGCGCTCCAACAACTACAAGTCGGTCCTGAAGCACGCAGGACTCGCGGTCTCCGTTCTGCTCCTGGCGAGCGGCGCGGCATTCGCCCAGCAGCAGGTCAATCTGACCGCGGCGCCCGCCACCGCGACCATGCCCGACGGCACCGCGGTGCCGATGTGGGGCTACACCTGCGATGCGACCCAGGTCGCCGGCACGACCGCATCCTGCACCGCGCTCAACAAGGCGGTGGCGGCGGCCGCGCTGACGACAACGCCACTGGTGGGCGTCTGGTCACCGGTCGTGATCACGGTTCCGACCGGACAGACTCTGCAGATCAACCTGACCAACAGCCTCTCCTTCGCCAACGGCAACACGGTGCCCACCTCGCTGGTGATCGTGGGTCAGTTGGGCGGCGGGCTGGGAACGGGCGCGACCTCGACCCCGAGCCCCGACCACAGCACCGCGCAGCCGCTGACCTGGCCGATCGCAGGCGATGCGCCCGGCGCCGGGCTGAGCGGGGCGGGGACTCCGCCCACCCAGGGGCCGCGCGTGCAGTCGTTCTCCACCGAAGTAGCGGCGGGTGCGACCGCGGTATCCCTGACCTGGACCGCGCCGCGGCCGGGCACCTACCTGATCGAATCCGGCACGCACCCCTCGATCCAGGGGCCGATGGGCCTGTACGGGATCGTGGTGGTGACCACCGCGCCCGCAGGGGCCGCCGCCGGCACGGCATATCCGGCCGTCGGAACGACCGCCGCCGTGACGTACAACGCCGACATTCCGTTGCTGCTGAGCGAGATCGACCCGGTGCAGAACACCGCGGTCAGCGCCGCCGTGAACACGGCCGGCTTCGCCGAGACCAACGTGTGGTCCGGCCTGGCCGGCTCACCGAGCGGCTGCGGCAATCCGGTGAACGCGGACGGAACCCCGAACCCGAACTACAACACCTGCTATCCGCCGGCGGTCAACTACACGCCGCTGTATTACCTGATCAACGGCACCGCGTTCGACAAGACGCACGCTGATGCCTCGCGGTTCCTGGCTACGCCCGCCAGCGGGGTCACGGGCACGGTGCTGGTGCGCCTCGTCAATGCCGGCCTGCGGATGCACGTGCCGTCGATCGTCAGAGCGCAAACCGGCACCCCCACGGCGGTGGCCGGCTTCTCACTCATCGCCGAGGACGGCTATTTGCTGCCGGGCGTCCCGCGTGTGCTGAGCGAAGTGTTCATGCCCGCGGGCAAGACCTTCGACGTGATGATCAACGTGCCGGCCGTGGCGACGGCCCCAGCGCTCGGGATCTTCGACCGCGAACTGAGCCTCTCGGCCAACGCGACCGCGCGCGACGCCGGCATGCTGGCCTACGTCAGTGTCAATGGCGCCGGGCTTCCCGCGGCTGCCTCATTCACGGCTGCGGTGGCCAGGCCGGACACGTACAACTCGCTCGTTCCCGCCGGCAACACGCTCGCCGTGTCGGACCCGGGCAAGGGCGTGATCGCCAACGACACGAACGTCAACGGCGTCACGCTGCTGGCTGCGCCGACCAACGGCACGGTCACGCTGAACAGGGACGGCACGTTCAGTTACGTTCCGTCGGGCACGGCTACCTCGGATTCGTTTACTTACTGCGCCAACGGTACGCTCACTACGCTGACGGCGTCGGGCTGCTCCTCCGGCATCGTCGCCACGGTGACGCTGGGCGCGGCGGCGCAAGAGGCGGCCACGGGCATTACCGTCGCCAACGATGCGTATACCAGCGCCACCGGGCCGCGGACGACGTCGCCGGCGCGACTGGCGATCAGCCCGCCGGGCGTGCTCGCCAACGACCGGGACGCCGCCGGCTATCCGCTGACCGTGGACCTGACGACGGTCACTGCGGCCGGGGCCGCCACCGTAGTGATGCAGCCGGACGGCTCGTTCGTCGCGACCGCCACGGCCGCGGGCACCTACACGTTCACGTACCACGCGAAGAACTCGCAGGGCACGACCAGCGCCTCCTCCGCAACCGTGACGCTGGCCTTCCCCGCTGCCACCAACCTGGCGGTGACCGTGAAGGACGGCGCCACCGGTGCCGCGATCACCGACTACCGCTGGATCATCGAGGAAGACCGCACCTTCTACGTGAACCCGAACTGCACCGCGAACCCGCCGCCGGCCGGCTGCCCGGGCGCCACCACGCCCGGTCTCGGCACTACGGGCGTGGTGCCGACCTTCGGCACCAATTTCCACACCAGCTACATGCCGCTGGTGGCGACCGGATGCACCGGGCCGCTGTCGTGCGAGTCCGGCCAGTCGATGCTGGATCCGGCGGGCAGCGGCGCGCATATCGACGCGGTGTGCGACATCGGCAACGGTGTGTGCGAGCCCGGAACCCAGCAGACGCCGGTCAATCCCGGCCAGGTCGTGCTGAATCCGACCAAGCGCTACTACATCTCGGTGCTGCCGGGCGACGCGGCCAATCCATTCGAGAGCGGCAATGCACAGTCGGGCCATGGCATGGGCGGTGCGCCGATCGCGGCCGGCTGCACCCCGGTGCCGCCGGCGACCACCTGCACCCCGACCGCCGCTCCGGCCGTCACGGTGCTGACGCAAAAGACTCCGTTCCCGCCGGCCAAGCTGTCGGTGTTCGTGTTCCAGGATGACTTCCCGCTGAACGGCGAGCAGGACGGCGGCGGCGGCACCAGCGTGCTGTCGCCCAACGAGCCGGGCCTGGGAGGCTTCAACCTCATACTGTTCGACGATGCCGGCGGCACGGGTGATGCGACCGGCCAGATGACCTACGACATGTTCAACATGCCGCTGGCGAACAGCCTGTCCGGAATGATCGACCCGGCCACGGGGCTGGACGCATGCCCGATTTCGAAGGTCGCGCGGCAGAACCCGGGTGATGCGACGTCAACCGGGATCACCGGGACGATCGTGACCTGTCCGAAGTACGAATCGGACAACGTGACGCTGTCTCCGATCGCCGGCCAGGCGGTGGTGGCCAACCTGATGCCGGGACGCTATGGCGTGGTGGCGACGCCCGGGGCCGACCGGATCGCCCGCGGCGAGGAGTGGCTGCAGACCAACACGCTGGACGGCCAGAAGGCACACGACTCGTTCCTGCGGATCGGCGAGCCGGGCTTCTTCCAGGAGTACGGGCCGGCCGGCTACCACGTGTCGATCGGCTTCACCAACCCGGCGATCATCAACGCCCGCAAGCCGAGCGTGTGCAGCGGCAGCGACCCGAACGCGCCGAACTACCCGAACGGGGTCACCTGCACCAACACGCTCACAGGCGTGGTCACGACCGAGCGCATGAGCCGTACGCCCGATGAGCGGCTCTACAGCAGCGGCGACAACAGCAGCTTCGCCTTCAGCCAGTGCTACGTGAGCTTCGGGGATGCGGACGGCGAGGACTTCGCGTTCGCCAAGTGCGCCGCCGACGGCAGCTTCACGCTGTCGGGCCTGCCCGACGGGGACTGGAGACTGACGGTGTTCGACCAGTGGAACGACATGCTGGTGGACGGCCTGTCGACGCCGGTCCGGCTGAGCGGCGGAGCCACCGTGAACCTGGGCGATATCGCGACCAACCAGTGGCAGGCGAACATCTACACCAATAGCTTCTTCGACGCCAACGGCAACGGGGTGCGGGACGCCAACGAAACGGGACTGACCCTGGTGCCGACCAACATCCGCTTCCGCGACGGCAGCTACTCGAACTTCAACAACACGGACCTCTCGGGCAACGCCGGTTTCAACGAGGTGTTCCCGCTCTTCAGCTGGTACGTGATCGAGTCCGATTCGACCCGTTACAAGAACACCGGCACCCACGTGGTGTACGACGCCGGCGGTCCGGCCGACGGCAGCCCGGCGTGCGGGGGCGGTGGAACGCTGCCGTGCAAGAACTCGAGCATCGCTGGCATGATGGCGAACACGGCCGAGCGGGTTTCGCTGCCCGTTGCCCTGCGCGTGCCGGGCTCGGTGTACTGCGCCAACGCGGACTGCCCCGGCAAGTCGATCCTGACACCCAGCAGCGATCCGGTGAGCAATTGCACAACGAGCTCCACGACGGGAGCCACGACGTGCTCGACGCTCCTTTCGACCGGCCGGATCGATCCGCCCTGGGTTCTGAGCGAGGGCTGGCAGGGCTTCTCCGGGCAGAACTCGTTCATCGAGTTCGGCAAGAAGCCGTTCGCGGCCGGTGAGAACGGCGGCATCCGCGGCGAGGTGATCTACGCCTCGACCCGCCCGTTCGACGACCCGCAGTTGCTGCTGCATACCAGTTGGACGCCGGATGTTCCGGGCGTCACGATCAACCTGTACCGGCAGGGAACGGCGGCCGACGGCGTCACCCCGACCCTCACGCTGGTCGACCACACGAAGACCAGCAGCTGGGACGACTGGGCCCAGGGCTTCCGGTCCGACGGCAACCCGAACATGAGCTGCCCGGGCCAGCTGGGCGCTCCGACCACCTCGGCCTCGGGCGACCTGTTCTTCTTCACGCTGTACAACCAGCCGATGTGGCTGGACCTGTACGCCAACGGCGGCACGCCGGCGCACACGATTCCGAACAACTCGCAGTTCAAGTGCTACGACGGCATGCACAACTGGAACCAGGTGCAACCGGCGCCCTACGACGGCATGTACCAGTTCCCGAGCGTGACCAGCATCAGCCCGACGACGGGTAAACCGACCGGTACGAATTGCACGGCCTGCGTGCCGAACCCCGCCGCGGACTGGAACCACGGCCTGCCGATGCTGCCCGCGGGCAAGTACGTGGTCGAGATGATCGTGCCGCCCGGCTACGAGCTGGTGAAGGAAGAGGACAAGAACATCCTGATCGGCGACAACTACATCGCGCCGGTGACTCAGCAGTTCGGGGGCCTGGGCAGCATCTACATCCTGCCCGACCAGGCGACGGTGTCCGCCGTCTATAACGCGAACCAGCCGAGCTCGGTTTCCGGCTACAACGCGAACAACGCGCAGAATCCGACCCAGACCTTCGGCAGGATATCGTCCCTGCCGAGCCACGAAGGCGACACCGGCAGCGTCGAAACCTTCTGGCCGTGCGTCGGCGCCACCCGCATCGTTCCGGACTACATCAGCCTGTTCCCGCAATCGGGTGAGGTGTCGCCGTTCGCGGGTGCCGTGCGCAACCTGTGCGATCGCAAGCTGGTGCAGCTCGACGACCAGACCTCGGCGCTGGCCAAGTTCTGGGTCTTCACCTCGGCCCACGCCGCCGCCCACTTCACCGGCATCATCACCGACGACTTCACGTCCGAGTTCGATCCGTTCTCCCCGACCTGGGGCGAGAAGTTCTCGCCGGCCAACTTGCCGGTGGCGATCAAGGACTGGAGCGGAACCGAGATCTCGCGTGTGTATTCCGATCAGTGGGGCAACTACGACGGCCTGACCTACTCGACCTGGGAGGTCAACCCGCCCAACCCGACCGGCTACGCGCCCACGATGATGGTCACGTGCATGAACGACCCGGGCACCGGAACGGCGCCGGATCCGCTGTACAACCCGGCCTACAGCAATTTCTGCTACGAGATTCCGTTCATGCCAGCGCAGACGCAGTACATGGACACGCCGGTGGTGCCGACCTCGGCCTTCGTCGGCGCGGGCTACAACAACCCCGACTGCGCCTACCCGGATGCCACCCCGGCCGTCAGCGAAGTGGACGTCGACAGCAATATTGGACCCTGGGCGACCAACCCGGGCGTCGCGCACACGCTGCACATCTTCGCGCTGGGCAACCAGACCGTGAACAACTACGGCTACTCGGGACCCTCGGCCACCACGGCGCCGTTCAACGCCAAGACCGTGACCCGGCATTACGGCTTCGGTACCAGCGGGACCCTGGCCCTGGTCGGCGCCGACGGCGTCGCGCAGACGCTGGCCGTGACCGGCTGGACCGACACCACCATCACGGCCCAGGTGACCCCGACGGTGCTGTCCGCGGCCGGGATGAACTGCCCGATCCAGCAGCAGGTGCAGTACGGCGGGCCGGCCACGACCGCCCCGGCCAAGTGCGGCCAGCTGGTAATCACGGCGGCCGGCGGCAGGCAATCGATCGACACGGTCACCGTGACGATTGGCGGCAAGGCGCCGACCCACGTGACGGCCACCGGAGCCAACAGCAGCATCCAGAAGGCGATCGACAACGCCTCACCCGGCGACATGATCATGATCGACCCGCTGACCCGTGCGACCAGCGCGCTGGCGGCCGTGCCGGCCCGTCACCAGGAACTTCTGCTGATGTGGAAGCCGGTCCGGCTGCAGGGCGTGGGAGCCCCCGCCAGCATTATCGACGGCAACCCGCACCCGGCCGGCAAGCTGGATGCGTGGCGCCGGCAGGTCAACTGCCTGGTCGGGCTGGCGATCAACGGGCAGCCGCCCAGCGCCAGTAATCCGTTCGATCCGAACCGCATCTATAGCTGCCCGAGCGACACGACCACGACCCCGTTGACGACCGCGACGGCGAACTTCAACGGAACCAACACGACGCTGCGGTACTTCTCGGGCCGGCCCGACAGTCCGCAGATCGACCGGCTGCCGCTGGAAGCGGTGGTGGGTTGGGAGGCCGGACAGAACGGTAACATGGCCGAGCTGCTGCAGGAGCCCTCGCTGATGGGCGCACTGGAAGGGGCCGGCATCACGGTGCTGGCCAAGGGCGTGCTGTTCCCGACCGGATCGGAACCGTTCGGGCTGGCCGCGACCCCGGAGGGCTCGTTCCCGGCCGGCTCGCTGCTGCTGAACAACAGCACCGGCAGCACGCCGCCCAGCTCTCTATTCTCGACGCCGCAGGGCTGCGGTCCGAACACCAGCACGGCCCACAACCCGTACCCGAGCAACTTCTATTGCAACCCGTCGTCGATCGATGGGCTGACGATCACCGACAGCTCACAGGGCGGCGGCGCCATCTTCGTGCACGGCTGGGGGCATGACCTCCAGATCGCCAACAACCGCGTGACGAACAACGCCGGAACGCTCGGCGGCGGTATCAACGTCGGCCAGGGCGAGTTCCCGCCTGAGTACACGCAGGGCGGCACCACCAATGCGGATCCGGGCTCCTGCCAGACGACCGCCTATGTGAACGTGGCCGGCGCCCAGCTGCCGTACTGCTTCGACGTGAACGTGAACATCCACCACAACGCGATCACGGCGAACTCCTCGACCGGCGATGAGCTGTTCTCGGCGACGCCGGCCGGGGCGGGCGGTGTCAACCTCTGCAACGGCACGGACTACTACAAGTTCAACTACAACTGGCTGTGCGGCAACCTGAGCACCGGTGACGGCGGCGGTCTGGCGCATGACGGTTTCAGCTACAACGGCGACATCGAGCACAACTCGATCCTGTTCAACCAGAGCACGAACCCGACGATCCCGACCAACGGCGGCGGCCTGCTGGTGATGGGCGCGCCCGACGTCGATCCGGCCTGCGGCGCGACCACCGACAAGGACTGCCTGCCGCCGACGCCCGCGTCGCCCAGCGCCGGCACGGGTCCGGGCCTGGTGATCAATGCCAACCTGATGATGGGCAATGGGGCCGAGTCCGGCAGCGGCGGTGGCTTGCGGCTGCAGGGCATCAACGGCTCGGACGTGATCGCGTTCCCGACGACCCCGGCCTACTGGTACTCGGTGCTGGTGACGAACAACATCATCACCAACAACGTGGCCGGTTGGGACGGCGCCGGAATCTCGCTGCTGGACGCGCTGAGCGTGAACATCATCAACAACACGATCGCGTCCAACGACACCACGGCCTCCTCCGGCGTGCTGTTCAATACGCTGGGGGCGCCGATCGCGAGCAGCCAGGGTCCTTGCCCGGTCGCCCGCAGGCCGGACGGCACCTGCCCGGCTGCGTGGACCACCTCGACGCCGCAGCCGGCCGGCGTGGTCGCGATCCAGAACAGCTCGCAGTTGTTTGCGAACCTGCCGGCGACGGTCACCTGCCCGGCAGGCCACTACCAGGGCACGACGGCGAGCAACGGCTCCTGCCGCACCGTCTCGTACCCGGAGCTGTACAACAACGTGATCTGGGACAACCGTGTGTTCAACATCACGGTGGGCGCGCTCGGTACGGGCACGATCAACCAGCAGAACACGGTCACGCTGGTGCCGACGCTGAACCAGACCTCCACCGGCCAGTGCGTGAGCAGCACCAACTACTGGGACATCGGCGTGCGCGGCGACACCGGGCCGGCCAACCATGGCTCGGGCGTCACGCTCAACCCGCTGTACTCGGTGCTGACGAGCACCTCGGGGTATGCCTCGTCCAACACGGCGGGCAGCCCCGCCTTCGTGAGCCAGTACTGCAACGGCTCGCGCGTTCCGCCGGAGAACGGCGGCCTGGGCTACCAGGTGCCCCCGGGCATCGCGGACGCCACGGTGCCGAACCCGATCTTCAACCTGACGCCGGCGGCGACGGTGGACGAGGGCAACAACTGGATCAACATGTCCTGGGGTCCGTTGTCGATGGTGAATCCGAGCACGAATGTCACGCTGGGCAACTACGGCACGGCGGCCGGTTCGTCCGCGATCAACCACGTCCCGTCCACGGCCTCGACGTACGCGCCGGCGCCGAACCTGGACTTCTTCGGCAATGCCCGCAAGACCAACAACGCGGTCGACTCGGGCGCGGTCGAGTTTGGGGCCGCCGTTGGTGGTGGCGGTGGTGGTGGTGGTGGTGGTGGTGGTGGAGCGCCGGCGGCGACCCTGAATCCGGCCACACGCAACTTCGGAACTGTCGCCAGGGGAACGACTTCGCTTGCTCCGGCTCAGGTGTTCTTACTAACCAACACCGGCACCGTGTCGCTGGGAGGCATCACACAGGCAGCGCTGGGGGGAGCCAACCCGACGGAGTTCTTCGTAGTACGGCTGCTTTCGACCTGCGGACCGGCTGGCGGCGGCCAACTGCTGGGCCTGACATTACTGGCGCCGGGAGCGTCCTGTGTGGTCACCGTGCAGTTCCGGCCGCTGACGACCCTGCCGACCGGAGCCCAGAGCGCAACGGTATCGGTCACCGATGCGGCCGGTACACAGACGTCGACCTTGACGGGTACAGCGAACTAGTGATACCGGACGGGTCAACGGAGGACTAAAGACGATGCTGCGCGCGGGTTCCCCGCGCGCAGCATCGTGCTTACGCGTCGAGAACATGAGGAGGCGACCGGTCATGAGGATCCGTCGAGTACTGTGTTTGTGCATGGCTTTCGTAGTTCCCCAGCTCGCGCTGGCCGACCTGCCTGTTAACAAGCAAGCGCTCGGGCAGGTCGAGGGCATCCTGAAGTTCTGTGCTCAGGCAAGTCCGCAGTTGGCGGAATCTTATGAGGAACAGGGGGCGCTGCTGATTGGCAAAGCTTCTGCGCAGAAGCTCGCGGAGGCCCGCAAGTCCAGCGAATACAAGCAGGCCTATGAGTCGACTCGCGACCAACTGTCGAAGCTCGACAAAGAACATGCCGCCGAGGCTTGCAGCAGTGCCGCGCAAGGCAAGTAGGATCGAGGCGAAGCGGCTGGCGGCCTTGTGCACCAGGCCCGGGCTCGCAGCAGGGGCGCTCGTGTGCTCGGGCTCGTTTGCGTTGGCCGCCTTCGCAGGCGCGATGGACGGCGCCATGACGGAGTCTGCCGACAATCACCATGAAGCGGCCGTCATCTCCAGGTCGACCATCGCCTATGAAACCCCCGCGGTCAGGCTCGTACGGGACGACGGGAAGAGTGTGTGGCTCGCGCGGGAAATGGATGATGGTCGGGCCGTCGTGCTGAATTTCATCTTCACCAGCTGTTCGTCCATCTGCCCGCTAGTGAGTCAAACGTTCGCGGAATTCCAGCGCAGGCTTGGTCCGGAAGGTCGAGGTGTGCATCTGATGTCGATCTCAATCGATCCAGAGCAGGACACGCCGGCACGCCTCGCCGCGTACGCGCACAGGTTTCATGCGGGTCCGCAGTGGCAGTACTACACCGGCACGCTCGCCGCGAGCCTTGCGGCGCAGAGGGCTTTCGATGTCTACCGCGGCGAGAAGATGAGCCACACTCCGGTAACCCTGATGCGCGCTGCCCCGGGGGAACCCTGGCTGCGGATCGAGGGCTTTGTGACGCCTGACGAGCTGATGGACGACTACCAGAAGCTGGTTGCTTCCCCCTAGGATCACCCGCGCCCGCGGGAATGCGGTACTCATCAGCGCACGCGCTGCGGCGCGAGCAGCCTTGATCCGCAGCGGCCTGGGTCCAGTGTCCTGAAGGCCCACGGATCCCCCCGCTGCGTTACGGGAGGTGGGTGCGGCGGAGACTGCAACGATGAGCCACTCCAACATCGCGGCGTGTCGGTTCGGCGCGTTCCGGTCGCGGCTGCCACTCCTTGTGCGGGCAGAAAGTAAGCGCGTACCCTAATAGGGAGGCAATACGCAAGCCTACCCGTAGTGTCAATGAATACAGGCAGTTGTAGATGCACGCGGTCCCTGCCGAGCACCGACGACGCAATGACAGTCCGGGGAGCCACGGGGCGCGGGCGGGGTGGCGCGTCCGTTGCGGGACAATCTGCTAAAGAGCCCTGGTCTCGCACCCCCGAGCGGCTGCGTGTCGCTGCACTGTGAATGACTCTTCGACAACCGTGACCCGGCGTCGGGGACTGACGCTCCCGCGGCAGTTCTGGTTCCTGGGCGCGGGCTACCTCACGCTCTATCTGCTGCTCGATTGGGCGAGCTACGTCCAGGCGGTGCGCCACACCAGTATCACTCCCTGGAATCCGACCGCCGGGCTCGTCATGGCGCTTCTGCTGGCACGCGGCAGGCGCTGGGCGCCCTTGGTAGCGCTCGGGATCTTTGTCGGCGAGCTTCTCACCGACGACGCTCCGGCTCCGTGGCGGGTGCTGGCGGTGGCATCCGGGTATCTCGCTCTCGTATACACCCTGGCGGCCTGGGGCTTGCGCCGGCGCGGCCTTGATCGACCCATCGGCACGCCGAAGGCTGCCGCGTGGTTCGCCGGCGTCACGGCCGTGGCAAGCGGCTTTGCTGCCGCAGGCTATGTTGCCATCCTGGTGAGCGGTGGGGTGCTGAACAGCAGCCAAGCCTGGACTAGCGTCGGGCGTTACTGGATCAGCGAATTCAACGGCATCATCGCGCTTACCCCGGTGCTGCTGCTGAGAGTCGACCGTGCCCCGCTGTGGCAGGAAATTCGCCGACACAAGCGCGAGCTCATGCTGCAGGCTCTGGGAGCTGTGGTCGGAGTCGCGCTCGCCTTCGCACTCGCTGCCGCCCGCGATGTGCGGCTGTTCTATCCGCTCTTCGCCCCGGTGACCTGGGTCGCACTGCGTCACGGCGTGCCGGGTGCCATGATCAGCGTCTCCCTCGTGCAGGCCGCGCTGGTGGCGGCGCTCGCGCTCACTCCGGGGTCGATTCCGCTCTTCGACGTGCAGTTCCCGCTGCTCTCCCTCGGCATCACCGCGCTGTTCCTCGGTGCGCTGGCGGCCCAGCACGACGCGGCGCTGCGCAGGATACGCGAGCAGGACGCGGCACTTGAGGGCTCGATGCGCTTCGCCGTGGCCGGGCAGCTCGCTTCGGCGCTGACGCATGAGCTGAATCAGCCGATGACGGCGCTCCTGTCCTACGTGCGGGCGGCGGAGCTCATGAGCGAGTCGCCCGGCGGCGCCGATGAGCGGCTCGCCGGCACGCTGCGCAAGGCCGGCGAACAAGCTCGCCGCGCGGCCGCGGTGCTGCGCCGGCTGCGCGAGTTCTATCGCGGCGAGGGCGGGCGGCCCGAGCCCACCGACGCACTGGCGCTGTGCGCGCGCGTAGCGGCTGCGCTGCAGGACAGGATGCGTCGCAGCGTCGTCCAGTTCGAGTTGCGCCGCCGTGAACGCCCGCCGAGCGTCCTGGTCGATCGCACTCAGCTCGAGATCGTCATCCACAACCTGCTCACGAACTGCCTCGACGCCTTCGACTCGCTGCCATCCCGGGGACTCAAGCCGCGGCGCATCGAAGTGGCGGCGGAGGTGCGCGGCGCCGGCGTGCTGATCACGGTGGACGACTCGGGCCCGGGGATTGCGCCCGGGCTGAGCGAGCGCTTGTTCGAGCCCTTCGTTACCAACAAAATGACCGGTATGGGACTCGGGCTGTCCTTGAGCCGCACCTTTCTGCGCCACCAGGGGGGTGATCTGTGGAGCGAGCCGAGCCGCCTCGGCGGCGCGCGCTTCGTCATCCGGCTGGCGACTGAACCGACACCACAAACGAGCCTGTAACGGACGCAGCCGACATGGCCGAGAGCGGGACGGTTTTCCTCATCGACGACGATGCCGGCGTGCGCGACTCCCTGAGCCTGCTGCTGTCGCTCAAAGGGCTGCGCACCCTGCCGTTCGCCAACGCCGAGTCCTTCATCGAGACGTACCGGCCCGAGTGGTCGGGCTGCGTGCTCACGGACCTGCGCATGCCCGGCATGACGGGACTCGAGCTGCAGGCGGCGCTGCGCGGGCGGGGCATCGAGGTCCCGGTCGTGGTGCTCACCGCTCACGGGGACGTCGCGACTGCGCGCGCCGCGCTCAAGAACGGCGCCTTCGACTTCCTCGAGAAGCCGATCGATGACGCGATGCTCCTCGAGGTGCTGCACAACGCGCTACGTGTCGATCGCGAGCGGCGCGCGGCGGTCACGGCACGCTCCTCCTCCGATCGGCGCATGGAGCGCCTGACGGAGCGCGAGCGCGAGATCCTCGCTCTGCTCGCCGCGGGGCACCAGAACCGCGAGATCGCCACGCAGCTCGGCATCAGTCCGCGGACCGTGGAGGTCCACAAGGCACGCATCATGGAAAAACTCGAGTGCCGTTCGCTCGCGGATCTGATTCGCATGAATATCGCGGCTGACTGAGCCGGCACGGCCGCGCTGTGAGCCAGGTCACACTTCTCTCTCCTTGAAGACGCTGCGGGCGGCGCGATATTGTGACGCCTGCACTCCGGGTCGACGCGTAGGGGCGCCACCTGATTTTCCCTGGGAGTCACGCACCTAAGCTGTGGCACAAACAACAGCGCACAGCGCCATGGCTGCGTATGACCCTGGTCGAATCTCCCGCAACCGCCACACCGGCTGCACAAACGCGCCGCGCGTACCGCATGGTGCTGATCGACGGCCAGCGGATTTTCCGCCAGGCGCTGCGAGTCCTGTTTGCCACGGAGGAGGAGTTCGCCGTGGTGGGGGAGACCGGGCACGCGGCTGAAGCCGTGGAGCTCATCGGCAGCCTGCAGCCGGACGTGGTAGTGACCGAACTGCACTTGACGGACGGCTCCGCCGTGCCGCTCATCGAGCAGATCCATGCGCGTTTCCCAAAGCTTGCGATTCTCGTGCTCACGGCAGTGCGCGCACATGACGTCGCTGCGACAGTCAGAAAAGCCGGTGCCCTGGGGTACCTGCTGAAGGACGGCGGCCGCAGCGAGCTGCTGACCGCGTTGCGCGAGGTGGTCGCGGGACGCTGGTACCGCTCGATCGCCCCGGAAGTACCGGTGATGGGCGGGCACACGGACCAGGCAAGCGTGAGCACCCGCGCGGCTTATCTCACCGAACGCCAGCGACAAGTGCTGCGGTCGGTGGCGCGAGGCTATGGTACGCGCGAGATCGCGCAAATGTTGGGCGTGAGTGTGAAGGCGGTGCACAAGCACCGCGAGCGGCTGCGCATCGCGCTGCAGCTGAACAGCACCGCGGCATTGACACGCTTCGCGGTGCGTGAGGGCTTTGCCGAGGACAGCCCCGCGAGCCGCTGATATTGAAAATCCTGGCGCTCGACGCTCGGGACATCTTCAGGGCATTGCGCAGCCCAGACGCGCACCAATCAAGCACCGCAAATTTCGCGTACTCTGACTCCATGCGATGCGACGTCGTGGCGCACACGACGTGATGCACGATTGGCGGCGGCGCCTCAGCACGTTGCCGGCCGCGCGCCGCGTCCGCTGTGCTTAAGTCAAGTCAAGCTGCGCGAACTGCGCACCTACCCACTAACCCCACTTCCGCTAGGGAATTAACCGGTGGCTCGCTTCAGCGTCGTGCCATCGTCCCGGTCGCCGCCAACCGGCATGTTAAGCCCCGTAAACAACAACCACGCGCTACAGGTCTAGCGCAGCGGCCACCGACGGGTGCCGCATTGGGAGCCGAGCGAAGCGGAGCGCTGAAAAACAGCGCTGGTAAGAATCGAACTTGTACCTGCATACAGAACGAACAGCGGGCGATACACGCCCTTCACAGTCACTCACGGGTGTTCACCGCGCTCCGCCTGTCGGCGGATCTGGTTGGAGGCGTTATGTTTAATACACGCGGTTGGATTGCATTGGGCTTGCTGAGCGCTTTCGCGGTACCCGCGATGGCTCAGCAGTTTCGCGTTCAATGTCCGACCAGCACCATCACTCACCCGTCCGCCCTGCACGACAACAATTCGGAGCCGGCCTACACGGGCCCGACGACGACGACGAACGTGAACGGCGCCATCAAATGCCAACAGATCGGCGGCGGCGATGGCTACGCGACGATGGGCGACGGCACGCAGACGTACCTGTTCTCGTTCGGGCCGCTGTCGGGCCTCGCGGATATCGCGATCGGCAAGCCCGGCACTCAGTTCCCGAACATATTCAACAGCGCTTTCCCGGTCTCCACGAGCAACTACCTGGCGCCCGGTGATCCTGCCACGACGATCGCTGTGGCCCCCGTTGGAGCTGCGCCGGGGTCCATCCCGGCGCTGACGACCGCTCAGATGAACCAACTCGCCGGCTTCTACAACGGCGCGATCGGCCTGGATTACAACATCGCCAACACGTTCAGCGTTTACGACATCAGCGAGAGCGGAAACACGGTGACGGTCATTCTGAACGCGCAATCGCCGTTCGTGTCTGGAGACCAGATCGTCATCGGGCAAGGGGCGGCGGGGGCGACCGACCTGGCGGGCTACACGGGAACCTTCACTGTGACCACCGCCGGCGTCCCCAACGCCTTTTTCCCGGACAACTACGCCTTCCAATACACCAACCCGACCACCGGCCTGGCCGAGGTGACCGAGTCGCCCGACGGCACCGCATCGTCTGCCCCAGCCCTCGACGGCCACGTCGACGCGCGCCAGATCATGGACGTGGGCGTGATGAACGGCAACATCCCGGCGCCGCTGATGGCGATCGACGAGGATGACGAGTTCTTCCTGACCCTCACCAACGTCGGGATGATCATGCGGCCCGACCTGTTCGAGCAGCACACGGTCCACTTCCACGGCTACCCGAACGCCTCGGCGTTCTACGACGGCGTGCCGGACGCATCGGTCGCGATCAACATCGCCGCCAGCTTCACCTACTACTACCTGGCGCCGGACGCCGGCACCTACTTCTGGCACTGCCACATCACCCCGCCCGAGCACTTGCAGATGGGCATGGTGGGGCAGCTGTATGTGCGGCCGCGGCAGAACCGCGTGCCGGTCGGTACCAGCCTGTACAGCGCACGCGGCTTGCAGGACGCGGACCTGCGCACCGCCTGCGTCTCGGGCACCGACATCCTGTGCAGCAACCCGCTGCCGGCGGTCAACACCGCCGTCAATCGGGCGGCCAGCGGCAACTACGCCTACAACGACGGCGACGGCTCGACCTACTACGACGTCGACTACCCGATCCAGATGCACGGCTTCGACCCGAGCTTCCACTTCGTCGGCATGACCTTCAATCCGGAAGGCTTTGCCGACATGAAGGACAAGTACTTTCTGCTGAACGGCCGCAGCTACCCCGACACCGTGACGCCCGGACCGCTGGAGACCCAGTCGTCCGATGGTGTCAATCACTTCTCGCAGCCGCTGCCGACGATCGTGACCATCACGGCCGGTCAGAGGGCGCTGCTCAGGATCTCGGATCTGAATGTCTCCGAGTACCACACGCTGGCCTCGCTCGGGATCCCGATGCAGGTGATCGGCTACAACGCGAAACTGCTGCGTGACCAGGCCGGCAACAACATGTACTACACGACCAACTCGATCACCCTCGGCGGGGGCGAGTCGTTGGACGTGATCCTGGATACGTGCGCGCTGCGCTCCACGCCCACGGACCCGTCGTCCTCGTGCACGACGACCTTGGCGCCGGGTACGTACTACCTGTACACGCCCAATCTCGACCATCTATCGAACGACGCGGAAAACTTCGGCGGCCAGATGACCGAAGTCCGAGTCTTGTAGGGGAGCAGCCATGTTCGCAACGACCATCAAAAAGGCGACTTCAATGAAGCGACTGCTTCCTCTTGCCTGCGCTGCGCTGGGAGCCCTGATGTCGGCCGCCGCGCAGGCCGCGGCTCCCGGCATCACGGGCCCCACGTTCAACCTGACCGCGCAAACGGCGTACCTGACCCAGCCCGACGGACTGTCGGTGTACTCATGGGGTTACGGGTGCAACGGTGCGCCCAGCGGTTTCGCCCCGCGGCCCGGCGGCACGGATTTGCCCGGCGCGACATGCAACGGCATGCAGGTTCCCGGCCCGACGCTGATCGTCACCGAAGGCCAGACGGTCACGGTGAATCTGACGAACGGGCTGCCCACTGCAGCGGGCAACACCTCGATCCTGTTTCCGGGCTTTAACGTGTCGACCTCGGGAGGAGCCCAGGGCCTCCTCACAACGGAGGCTGCTCCGGGCGGCACGGTGACTTACACGTTCACCGCTTCCTCGCCCGGCACGCGCGCCTACTACAGCGGCACGCAGGGCGATCTGCAGGTCGAGATGGGCTTGTACGGCGCCATCATCGTGCTGCCGGCAAACGTCCCGGCGGTTTGCGCGAACGGACTGCCCACTACGCGCCCCGGTGGGAACGCGGCAGCTCAAGCAGCCTGGGTTGAAAGCGATTTCCGGCTCGCTGCGTCGGCCTACGACCACCCGGATACCTGCTACGACCGCGAGTACCTGTTCCAGTTCTCCGAGATGGATCCGAATATCCACATCCAGGCGCTGGCGCAGGTCACGGCCGCGGGCAACTGCGCAGCGGGAGCGGCCGGATGCAGCCTGAACGTCCCGACCGAGCCCTACCACCCGGTCTATTTCATGATCAACGGCCGCTCGATGCCGGACGACATGGACACCAACTATGCGGCCCAGTACCCGCACCAGCCCTACAACGGCAATCCTCATATGCACCCGGGCGAACTGACGCTGTTGCGGATCATCGGCCAGGGGCGCTGGCAGCACCCCTTCCACGAGCACGGCAACCACGTGCGGATCCTGGCGCGCGACGGCAATCTGATTCTCGCCAACTCATCGATCAACTATCCGGCCAGTGCAACGACCACCGTAGCTGCGCCGGCGCTCGCCGGCCCGCTGCTGTTCACCACCACGACGACGCCGGGCCTGGCGATGGACGGGATCTTCTACTGGAGCGGCAAGGGCCTGAACTGGGATGCGTACGGCCACAATCCTGCGTCCGGCGATCCTGCGGCCACGCTGCCGTGCACTCCGGACGCCAACGGCTACAACACGAGTGCGCCCGCCGCGATCAACTACTTCGAGTGGTGCCAGGACCATAACAAGCCGCTGCAGGCCAAGCCGTTCGGCGATGTAGCGGCCGGCGGTCCGGTGACCCTGCCCGATCCGAACCTGTTCACGAACGGCGCGTGGTACGGCGGCAGCCCCTACCTGGGCCCGAATGCGACGGTGCGCGCCGCCGGCCCGACCGGGTCGACGCCACCCTCGGGCACGATCGCCAACTCCCCGACGGGCGAGGCCGGGTTCGCCTTCATGTGGCACTCCCATAACGAACGGGAGATCACCACTAACAACATCTTTCCGGGCGGCATGTTGATGATGATGCTGGTCGATTCGCGTGAATTCGTGATCGACGAATCGAACTAAGCGAGGACACTCCCAATGCGCTCCAACAACTACAAGTCGGTCCTGAAGCACGCGGGACTCGCAGCCTCGGTTCTGCTGCTGGCCAGCGGCGTCGCCTTCGGTCAGGTCAGCCTGACGGCGGGGCCGGCTAACGCGTTACTGCCTGATGGCACGTCCGTGCCGATGTGGGGTTACACCTGCACAGCGGCCACCGCGCCCACGACCTGCGCTGCGTTGAATACCGCGGCGGCAACGGCTGGCCAGTGGTCGCCTGTCGTGATCACGGTCCCCACGGGGCAGGATCTGACGATCACCCTGACGAACAGCCTTACGTTCGCCGGGGGCAACATCCCCACGTCGCTGGTGATCGTGGGCCAGCTGGGCGGCGGACTCGGGACGACGGCGACTTCGAGCGCGAGCCCGGATCACACCAACGCGCAGCCATTGACCTGGCCGATCGCGGGCGATGCGGCGGGCGCACCGATGACTGGCGTCGGGACGCCGCCGGTTCAAGGCACTCGCGTGCAGTCGTTCTCCACCGAAGTGGCGGTGGGCACGCCGGCGCCCTTGTGCTGGGGAGTTTGCGGCACTGGCGGGCCAGCGCTGAAACCCGGCACCTACCTGATCGAGTCCGGCACACACCCGTCGATCCAGGGCCCGATGGGGCTGTACGGGATTCTGGTGGTGACCACAGCTCCGAGCGGGACGACGGCAGGCACCGCCTACGGAACGGCCCCAACCGCGGTGACGTACAACGCCGACATTCCGCTGCTGCTCAGCGAAATCGATCCGCTCCAGAACGCGGCCGTCCAGGCCGCGGTCGGGAAGACGGGATTCAGCGAGACCAAGGTGTGGTCGGGTCTGTACGGTGGCTGCGGCAATCCGGTGAACGCGGACGGAACCCCGAATTCGACGTACCAGACGTGTTATCCGCCGGCGGTCAATTACACGCCGCTGTATTACCTGATCAACGGCCGCGCTTTCGACAAGACGAACGCCGTCGCGTCGGTGTTCTCGGCTGCCCCAGGCTCGGCCGCCACTCCGGTCGCCGGCACGGTGCTGGTGCGCTTGGTCAATGCTGGCCTGCGGATGCACGTGCCGTCGATTGTCGGAGCGCAAACGGGGACCGCAATTGGCGGCTTCTCGCTGATCGCCGAGGACGGCAACGTGCTGCCGGGCGTGCCGCGCGTGCAGAGCGAAGTGTTCATGCCCGCGGGTAAGACCACTGATGTGATGATCAACGCGGCGAACACGACCAGCACGACAGCCCTGCCGATCTACGACCGCGAACTGAGCCTGTCGGGCAACGCGATCGCGCGCGACACCGGGATGCTCGCCTACATCAGCATCAACGGCGCGGCGCTGCCGGCCACCGGAGCGTTTTCGCCAGCAGCGACAGCAGCGACGGCCAACCCGGATACCTACAACTCCGTGCTCGCCGGCCAGACCCTCACCGTGTCGGATCCCGGCAAGGGCGTGCTCGCTAACGACGTCAATGTCTTCGGGGCCACGGTTCAAGGCACGGTCCCTGGACTGACCATGAATGCGAACGGCACGTTCACGTACACCGGTGCGCCGACCACCTTCACGTATTGCGGAAATGGAGCAATCTCGGGCACTGCCTGCGCTCTGGTGAACCTCGGTGCGGCGCCGCTCGAGGCGGGCACCGGCATCACCATGAATGGCACCTCGTACACCGCGCACGGGACGTTCCTCAAGATCCAGCCGCCCGGCGTCCTGGCCTTTGACAAGGACGGGGCCGGCTATCCGCTGACGGTGAACGCCGCGAGCGTGGCCGGAGCGGGTTTCACGAGCCTGGCGGTGGACTCCAATGGGGGATTCAGTGCGTCGGCGGCGTGCACGATCGCCACTGGTTGCCCGTTCACCTTCAACTACAACGCGCAGAACTCGCAAGGCACGGTCAGCAGCGCCCCTGCGACCGTAACCGTGACCTTCTTCCCAGCCACGGGTCTGAGCGTGACGGTTCTGGACGGCAAAGACGTTCTGGCTAAGAGAACCAACCCGACGATCACACCGACCACCATCACCGACTATCGCTGGGTCATCGAGGAAGATCGCACGTTCTATGTGGACCCGAACTGCACGACGAACCCGCCGGCCGCGGGCTGTCCGGGCGCGACCACGCCCGGTGTCGGAACCACGGGAATCGTGCCGACCTTCGGCGCCAACTTCCACACCAGCTACATGCCGCTGATCGCCGCGGGTTGCACGGGAACCCTCTCCTGTGAGGGGGGCCAGTCGATCTTCAATCCCGCCACCGGAACGCACGACCTCGCCGTGTGCGACGTCGGCAACGGCGTGTGCCGGCCCGACGCCGGCGGAAACGGGTTCGCGCAGCATTCGCCCGGCGAGGTGAATCTGGATCCGACCAAGCGCTACTACCTGACGGTCTTCCCCGGCGACGCCGGCAATCCGTTCGCAAATGCGAATGGGTCGGCCGATTGCACGAACGGCGTCGCGAGCGCGACGGATCCCGGCTCCTGCGGGCACGGCATGGGCGGCGTTCCGGTTCCGGCAGCCGTCAGCTGCGCTACGACGGCCGGCGTCACGACCTGCACCGCGGTGCGGTACACCGGAACGACGGCACCGACCTGCACTCCGACTGCTCCGGCGACTAGCTGCGTTCCCGCCGGGACCGTGGTGCCGGGCGTGGCGGCGCCGCTCACGGTGCTGACGCAGCCCGATCCATTCCCACCCTCGAAACTCTCCGTGTTTATATTCCAGGATGACTTCCCGCTGAACGGCGAGCAGGACGGCGGCGGCGGACTCGACGTGCTGTCGCAGAACGAGCCGGGCCTCGGAGGCTTCAACATCGTGCTGTTCGACGACGCCGGCGGCACGGGCGATGCGACCGGGCAGATGACCTACGACATGTTCAACCAGCCGCTGGCGAACAGCCTGGCGGGAACGATCGATCCGGCCACCGGCCTGGACGCCTGCCCGGTTACGAAGATCTCGCGGATCGGGCCGCAGTTCGATGCCAACGGCAACGCGATAGCCGGCACCCTGGACCCGACGCAATTGGGGATCACCGGCACGATCGTCACCTGCCCGAAGTACGAATCGGACCAACAGACGCTTTCCCCGCTGTCAGGCCAGGCAGTCATTGCCAACCTGATGCCGGGTCGGTACGGCGTGGTGGCTACGCCGGCCGCCGACCGGATCGCCCGGGGCGAGGAGTGGCTGCAGACCAATACGCTGGACGGCCAGAAGGCGCACGATTCGTTCCTGCGGGTCGGCGAGCCGAGCTTCTTCCAGGAGTTCGGGCCGGCCGGCTACCACGTATCGATCGGCTTTGCCAACCCGGCGATCATCAACGCCCGCCTGGCGGGCGTGTGCGGCACGGCCGGTACCGATCCGAACATCACGGGCAACTGCTCGCCCGGCAACACGTTGACCGGTCAGGTCACGACCGAGCGGATGAGCCGCACGCCGGATCAGCGGCTGTACAGCAGCGGAACGATCGACAGCTTCGCCTTCACCCAGTGCTATGTGAGCGTGGGCGACGCTGACGGCGAGGATTTCGCGTTCACCAAGTGCAATGGCGATGGGACTTTCACGCTGTCCGGACTCCCGGACGGTGATTGGCGAATCACGGTCTTCGACCAGTGGAACGACATGCTGGTGGACGGCCTGTCGACGCCGGTCAGGCTGGGAGTCGCAGGTGCGGCCAACCTCTGCCCGGGCACGGGATCCACGCAGCGCTCCTGCAATATGGGCGACATCGCGATGAGCCAGTGGCAGGCGAATATGTACACCTCCACGTTCTTCGACGCGAACGGCAACGGGGTCCGCGACGGCACCGAAACGGGGCTGACGCTGGTGCCGACCAACATCCGGTTCCGCGACGGCAGCTTCTCGAATTTCAACAATACGGACCTCTCCGGCGCCGCCGGCTTCAACGAGATCTTCCCGCTCTTCAGCTGGTACGTGATCGAGACCGATTCGACCCGCTACAAGAACACGGGTACGCACGTGGTGTACGACGCGGGCGGGCCGGCCGACGGCACCTGCACCGCGGCGACGGCGCCCTGCAAGAGCTCGGCGATCGCCGCCAACATGGCCAACAGCTTCGAGACGGTGTCGGTGCCCGCGGCACTGCGGGTTCCGGGCGCGGTCTATTGCAACAACGCCGATTGCACCGGCCATTCGATTGCCGCCGGTCCGGGCAGCAGCGATGCGGCCAGCGCGTGCACGATCAGCCCGACCACCGGTGCGACGAGCTGCACGGGCACTGCACTATCGACCGGCCGCATCGATCCGCCCTGGGTCCTGAGCGAAGGCTGGCAGGGCTTTTCCGGGCAGAACTCGTTCATCGAGTTCGGCAAGAGGCCCTTCCAGGCAGGCGAGAACGGCGGCATCCGCGGTGAGGTGATCTACGCCTCGACCCGTCCGTTCGACGATCCGCAGCTGCTCCTTCATACGAGCTGGACGCCGGACGTACCGGGTGTGACCATCAACCTGTACCAGGTGGGCACGGCCCCCGACGGCAGCCAGTCGCTGACCCTGGTCGACACGACCAAGACCAGCAGCTTCGACGATTGGGCCCAGGGGTTCTACCCCGGCACCAACAAGCCGTACATGAGCTGCCCGGGCCAGCTGCCCGCGCCGACCACGTCGGCTTCCGGCGATCTGTTCTTCTTCACCCTGTACAACCAGCCGATGTACCTGGACGTGTACAACAACGGCGGGACTCCGGCCCACCCCGCGACTGCCTGGAACAACGCCCAGTACAAGTGCTACGACGGCATGCACAACTGGAACCAGGTGCAGCCCGCGCCGTATGACGGGGCGTACACGTTCCCGAGCATCGCCGGCAGAGACCCGACGACGGGTGCAGCCATCGGTGGGACTGGATCCGTCACCGGCACGAACTGCACGGTCTGCGTCGCCAGTCCGGGTGACGGCACGCCGATGCTGCCCAATGGCCAATACGTGGTCGAAATGCTCGTGCCCCCCGGCTACGAGCTGGTGAAGGAAGAGGACAAGAACATCCTGATCGGCGACAACTACATCGCGCCGGTGACGGTGCAATTCCCTGGCCTGGCAGGAGCCGTCTACATTCTGCCCGACCAGGCGACCGTGGCCGCGGTCTACAACGCCAACCAGGGTGCGGCGTCGGGCTTCAATCCCACCAACGCGCAGAATCCGACGCAGTCTTTCGGAAGACAATCGTCCCTGCCCAGCGGCGAGGGTGACACCGGAAGCGTCGAAATATTCTGGCCGTGCGTGGGCACCACGCGCATCGTCCCCGACTTCATCAGCCTGTTCCCGCAGTCGGCTGAAGTGGCGCCGTTCGCCGGCGCCAAGCGCAACCTGTGCGACCGCAAGCTGGTGACCCTCGGTGACCAGACCTCCGCGCTGGCGAAGTTCTGGGTCTTCACCTCGGCCCACGTCGCCGCGCACTTCACGGGCGTGATCACCGACGACTTCACTTCCGAGTTCGATCCCTTCTCGCCGCAGTTCGGCGAGAAGTTCTCCCCGGCCAACCTTCCGGTCGCGCTCAAGGACTGGACCGGCCAGGAGATCTCGCGCGTGTATGCCGATCAGTGGGGCACCTACGATGGCCTGACCTACTCGAGCTGGGAGGTCAACCCGCCGAATCCCACCGGTTATGCGCCGACCATGATGGTCACGTGCATGAACGACCCGGGCACTGGTGCGACCCCGGATCCGCTCTTCAACCCGCAGTACAGCCAGTTCTGCTACGAGATCCCGTTCATGCCGGGGCAGACCCAGTACATGGATACGCCGGTGACGCCGACCTCGGCCTTCGCCAGCGCGGGCTACAACAATCCGGACTGCTCCTATCCGGATGCTACGCCGGCCGTCAGCGAGGTGGATGGCGCGGGGATCGGCCCATGGGTGAGCGCAGCTGGTACTGGCCACACACTCACGATCCACGCATTGGGCGACCAGATGGTGCCGAACAACGCCTACGTCGGTCCCTCCGGCACGACGGCTCCATACAATCAGAAGACGATCCGGCGCCACTACGGCTTTGGCGCTACGACCGGATCCGTGTCCATCGGCGGGGTCGCGGCAAGCGTTAGCAGCTGGAACGACTCGCAGATCGTAGTCACCGTACCTGCAGGGGTACCGTCGTGTGACGTTCAACAGCAAGCGATATACGGCGGCTCTGCCGCACAGTGCGGCGAACTGGTCATCACCACTGCCGTCACAACTTCGGGCACAGGGACCGTCTCAGGCGTGACCATCACCAACGCCGGCAATGGCTATACCGGCCGGGCTACGGTGGCTTTCGCTGGCGGCGGTGGAACCGGCGCAGCCGCAGCCAACTCTGCCACGACGGGTGTCTTCATGGGCGTCGCCCGGGTGACCATACCCGCTGCCGGCACTGGCCGCGGTTACACCAGCCCGCCAGCCGTGACGTTCACTGCGTCCCCGGCAGGTGCAGCCGCGACGGCGACTGGAACAGCCGTCCTTGGGTCAGGCACCACGGCAGGGAGAGTCGTCGGCGTCACCGTAACCAGCTCAGGCTCGGGGTATACCGCCCGGCCGACGGTGACTTTCGCCCTGCCCCCTTGCACGATTAACGGAACGACGTGCGTCCGGGCAACCCAAGCCAACTCTGGCACGGCGGGTGTCTTCATGGACGTCGTCTCGGTGGTCATGAGTTCTGGCGGAGCAAATTATACCGCTACGCCTACGGCGACTTTCAGCGTGCCGGCCGGCTGCACCATTAATACAACGACGTGCGTCAGGGCGACCGGAACTGCCGTAGCCTCGCCCCGCCAGACCTTCGCCGCCAGGCGTTCGATTGACACCGTGACCGTCACGATCGGCGGCAAGGCGCCCACTCACGTGGCGCCCACCCACAGCATCCAGGCGGCGATCGACGCGGCCCGTCCGGGCGACATGCTGATAATCGACCCGACCACCCAGGCGACCGCCACCACGGCGGCCGTGCCGGCGATCCACCAGGAGCTGTTGCTGATGTGGAAGCCGATCCGGCTGCAGGGCGTCGGTGCGGTGAGCAGCGTGATCAACGCCAACACCCATCCGGCAGGCAAGCTGGATGCGTGGCGCCGGCAAGTGAACTGCCTGTTCGGGCTGGCGATCAACGGTCAGCCGATGACGAGCGGCAATCCCTACGACTCGAGTGGTGCCTACAGCTGCGCGAACGGTAGCGGCAATTTCTCGGGAGCCAGCACGACGCTGCGGGACTTCGTCGCATACAATGGAACCACCCAGGTCAATCCGCAGATCGATCGTCTTCCGCTCGAGGCCATGGTGGGCTGGGACGCCACTCAGAGCGGCAACCTGGCGGAGCTCCTGCAGGAGCCCTCCCTGATGGGCGCCCTGGAAGGGGCCGGCATCACCGTGCTGGGCAAGGGCATGCTGTTCCCGGCCGGAACGGATCCGTTTGGAACGACTGCGTCCGCCGTGGAAACCGGGGCCTTGCCGCCCGGCACGGTCCTGATGGACGGCAGCACCGACCCGACCCACGGGTGCGGGACTTCCGCGAATCCGTACCCGAGCAACTTCTATTGCAACCCCTCGAGCATCGACGGCCTGACCATCGAGAACAGCTCGCAGGGTGGCGGCGGCGTCTTCGTGCACGGCTGGGGGCATGAGCTGCAGATCGCGAACAACCGGATCACCAACAACTCCGGCACGCTCACCGGCGGTATCAGCGTGGGTCAGGGCGAATTTGGTCCCTCCTACCTCCAGGGGGACGCCACCAACTCGCCCCCCGGCTCGTGCGAGGAAAGCCCGGTAGCGGGTATCCAGCTGCCGTACTGCTTTAACGTGAACGTGACCATTCAAAACAACTATGTGGCGTTGAACTCTTCCACCGGCGACGAGCTGTTCTCGGCCACGCCGGCCGGCGCGGGCGGCGTCAGCATCTGCACCGGATCGGACTACTACGAGTTCAACTACAACTGGCTGTGCGGCAATCTGAGCACCGGGGATGGCGGCGGGTTCGGCCACCTTGGGTTCAGCTACAACGGCGACGTCGAGCACAACTCGATCCTGTTCAATCAGAGCACCAACCCGACGATCCCGTCCAACGGCGGCGGCATGATCGTCATGGGCACTCCCGATGCGGATATCGTTTGCGGCAATGGCGCCACCGACGCGGATTGCGCGCCGCCTGCGGGGACGCCAGCTATCGTGGCGGCCGCGATTGGGCCGAGCGACGGCGTCGGTCCGGGGCTCGTGATCAACGCTAATCTGATCATGGGCAACGGCGCCGAGAGTGGCACCGGGGGCGGCATTGGCTTCCAGGCCGTCAACGGATCGGACATGGTCGCTTTCCCCGACGATCCGGGGCAGTGGAACTCGGTGACCGTCACCAACAACATCATCGTCGACAACGTCGCCGGGTGGGATGGGGCGGGGATCTCGCTGTTCGATTCGCCCAATGTGAACATCATCAACAACACGATCTCGTTCAACGCCAGCACGGCCTCGTCAGGGGTGCTTTTCAACACCATGGGTGGTCCCGTGGCCAGCCAGCCAGGGCCCACCTGCACGGCAAACTGCGGCACGTCGTCGCACGCGCAAGTCGCCGGAGTAGTGGCGATGCAGAACAGCGCGGTCTTGACGGCGAATCTTGCTGCGACGCCCGTCGTCTGCCCGCCGGGTCATTTCCAGGGTACCGGTACAAACGCCGCCACCAATGGGGCCTGCAGGCGGTACTCGTATCCGAAGCTGGAAAACAACATCATCTATCACAACAGCTCGTACCAGATCGGCGTGGGTACTCTCGGTATCGGCGCGCTGAATCAGCAGAACGTGGTCGCACTGTATAACGCCGTGTTCACCGGCACTGGCCACGGCACGGCGGCGGCGAACCAGACGACGACCGGTGCGTGCGTTGCTCCGGCCACCAGTTACTGGGACATCGGCGTACGCGGCGACACGGGACCGGCCAACCATGGTTCCGGGGTCACGCTCACGGCGTCGGATACAGTGTTCTCGCCTGGCGGCGCGAGTGTCGTCGGCGGGGGTAATTCCACAGCCAACCCGAACTTCGTCAGCTTCTACTGTGACGGTTCGCGCACGCCGCCGGAAGCTAAAGCGTCGGGCTGGCAAGTGCCTCCTGGGATTTCGGACGCGACCGTGCCCAACCCGCTCTTCAACTTGACGCCGGCCGCCACGGTGGACGAGGGCAACAACTGGGTCAACATCTCCTGGGGCCCGCTGTCGATGACGAATCCCTCGGCCGTGGGCGGAGCGAACGCGAATTACGGCGGCGGCCTGCCACTCGGCAACTACAGCATCACGACGGGATCCGCGGCCGCAGGTCGGGTGACTGGAGCAAACTTCACGGACGCTCCGGAATACGACTTCTTCGACAATCCGAGGAAACCCGGTGGCTCGACTGACGCAGGCGCGGTCAGGTTGGCCGGCACTCCCGGCCACAGCCAGTTCACTCTTTCACCGGCGGTGGTCGACTTCGGTTTCGTGCCGGTTCACAGTGGCACGACCGTGGATCAGGACGTCGTGCTCACCAACTCGGACGTCCTACCGTTGAGCGGCATCAGTGTCGGCTTCAACTGCGCGGGTGTGCCGGCGGGGACTTGCAGTCTGGCAAGCTTCGGCATCCAGACCCAATCCGACAGCTGCACCAGTGCGACACTTGGGGCGGGACAGAGCTGCATGATCATCGTGGTCTTCATCCCCAACAGCACGAACCAGGCAGCGAGGAACGCCAATCTGGTCGTGACCGCGGGCGGGCTCAGTCAGACGGTGTCGCTCACCGGCCACGACTCGATTGCAGTCATCAATGTCTCGCCGGCAACGCAGACCACTCCGTTGTTGACGGCGAATCCGGCCAACACCGTCGCGGTGACCGGCACCATCACGGTGACCAACAGGTCCACCCGCTGCGCCGCGGCAGGAGCCTGCCTGACGACGGGTATCCCAGCGGGTTACCCAGCCCCGAGTGTCGATGCCGGGCCGTATATCCCGACAGCGATCACGTTGACGCCGCTCACCGGCACGGGGACCTGGGCGCTCGGTGGCACGTGCGCGGTAGGTACTGCGATCAACCCGGGACAGGCCGCGATCCCGGCGAGTGCGGCCAACGGTACGCTGGCATCTCCGTACGTGCCGAGCGGGTCTTGCACGGTCACGGCCACGTATACGCCACCCGCGGGAGCGACCGGGGGCGCACTGAACGGGACGGCGAGGGTCACGGTATCGGGGTATGGCACCGCCTCAACGGCACCGATCATCAATAGGGTGATCAACGCGAACTAAGCTGGCGCCGTTCTAAGTCAGAAGCTGAAACCGATGCTGCTCGCGATTACTCGCGAGCAGCATCGGCGTTTCAGGAATCAAAGACCGCGGTATGAGCTTTCCGTTCTTGAGCCGGGGCGGTACCATTGCCCGGCGCGCGATCAGGCGAAGCGAGCGTTGCCGCAGGGGCAACGCGGTGCGGACCGCACCTGAAGTTGCCAAGCTGTCATCCGGGATCGAACGTGGAAAGACTCAAAGTCGACGGGCACAACGCGAGCCGGGTATGTTCGGGCCCCCTGGCGGCAAGTCAGTAGGACCGTGATGCAAGATCGACTGGATTCGCGCCCTCCGGGAGCCAAAATGAGCACAACCGGTTGGCCGCTCGCGCCTCTGGTTGTGGGCCTTTTGGCGGGCTCGGTGGCTTTGGCACAGACTCCTGCTCCGCAGACTCCTGCACCGCAGACTCCGGCTGCGCAAGCCCCTTCGGCGAAGGCGCCCACGGCCTCGGGAGCAAAAACGACGACTGCACCGGCGAAATCCGCCCGGCCGCCGTCGCGCTATCGGCCCGATCGGTTCGCCGGACGCGCCGGCAGCTACTACCGGCTGGTCTGGGGCGTGGACTCGCTGGCTGTGAAATGGGCGGAGTCCGGCGAGGTGCTTCGATTCACCTACCGGGTGCTGGACCCGAACAAGGCCAAGGCGCTGAACGATAAGAAAAGCGAGCCGGTCCTGATCGACCCGCAAGCGGGGGTCAAGCTGGTGGTACCGTCGATGGAGAACGTCGGACAGCTGAGGCAGAGTGCCCCCCCGGAAGGGGGCAAGTCCTACTGGATGGTGTTCTCCAACAAGGGCCGCCTGGTGAAGCGTGGCGACCACGTGAACGTCGTGATCGGGGCGTTCCATGCGGACGGGCTGGTCGTCGACTAGCGAAGGGCCCGGCGGCGATTGGACCCGAGACGGGCCGCACAGAATCAAAGGAAGATCATGTCACAATCCCACACTTATAAGACGTCCAATCAGGGGGGTCTGCCGATGCGACGTACAGTGCTTTTCTTAATGAGTCTCCTCGCGGGCGGAAGTCTCACGCCGGCACTGGCCGCGGGCGCGATCAGAGCGGCTCCGCCGGGGGTCAGCGTCGCCCAGATCGTCGAAAAGCACGTCGCCGCGCGCGGCGGCGTCAAGGCCTGGCACGCGGTACAGACGCTCGCCGTGAGCGGCAAGCTCGATGCGGGCACGGGTGACTCGGTGACGCGCAGCATCACCATGGCCCGGCAGGGCGCGGGAGCCAGCGCCCGACGCGCGGAGCGTGCGGCCGTCGAGGCGGCGACGAAGGAGACAGCGGAGCGGCAGGTGCAACTGCCCTTCAGGCTCGAGATGAAGCGCCCGAGCAAGTCGCGCCTGGAGATCGACTTTGCGGGCAAGACCGCCGTGCAGGTCTACGACGGGCAGCAGGGGTGGAAAGTGCGGCCCTACCTCAATCGTGACGACGTGGAGCCGTTCACGGCGGAGGAGGCCAAGTCAGAGGCGGCCAAAGCCGATCTCGAGCCGCCGCTGGTGGACTACGGTGCCAAGGGCAGCCAGGTCGCGCTCGAGGGAGTGGAGCCGGTCGACGGCCACGATGCCTACAAGCTGAAACTTACGCTCAGGAACGGCGACGCGCAGCACATCTGGATCGATTCGAAGAGCTTCCTCGACGTCAAGGTCGAGGGACTGCCGCGCCGCATGGACGGAAAGATGCGCGCCGTATGGATCAACCAGCGTGACTTCAGATCCGTACACGGAGTCATGGTCCCGTATCTGTACGAGACGGCGATCGAGGGCAATCCGCGCACTCACAAAATGGTGATCGAGGCAGTGGAAGTGAATCGCACGCTGGACGATACGCGCTTTGCCAAGCCGCAGGTCCTGGCCGCGGCCACGCCGCCCGCGGCCGCGCCGGCGGCACCGGCGCCCGCAAAGAAGTAGTGCCATGCGGCCGCGCATCCTCGGCAGGCTCGGCGCTGCGCTGACGTGCGCGGCGGGAGTGCTGCTCGCGGTCGCGACGGCGGCCAGCGTGTTGCGCGCGACCGTGAGTTATCAGACTCCGGCCGTGATGCTGGTGCGCGCGGATGGCAAAAGCGTGTCCCTCCCGCACGAGCTCGACGACGGCCGGCCGGTGCTGCTGAATTTCATTTTCACGACCTGCTCGTCCATCTGCCCGCTCACCAGCCGGACCCTCGAGGAGTTTCAGCAGAAGCTGGGACGCGAGGCGGCCAAGGTTCACATGATGTCGATCTCGATCGACCCCGAGCAGGACACTCCGGCGCGCCTCACCGAGTACGCACGCAAATTCCACGCCGGCCCCGAGTGGCAGTATTACACCGGCACGGTCGCGGCCAGCGTCGCGGCGCAAAAAGCCTTCGATGTCTACCGGGGCGAGAAGATGAGTCATACCCCGGTGACGCTGCTGCGATCGACTCCGGGCAAACCCTGGCTCCGTATCGAGGGCTTTATCACCCCGGACGAGCTGGTGGACGACTACCAGAAGCTGCTTGCTTCCCCCTAGGATGACCCGCCCTGGCGGGCGGGCGACGCCGACCAGCGGGCCCGCTGTTGCACGGGCAGCTGTGATCGCGCTGTCAGGGCTGCTGGGGGCTGGCGCGCTCGCGGCGCCGCCACTGCAGCCGTCGGTCGGAGAAACCCTGTACCGGCGCGGCCTGCTCCCCTCCGCGAAGCCGGTGCAGGCCACACGCGAGGCCGGCGCAACGCTCAGGGGGGCGGATGCGGCCTGCGTCAACTGTCACCGTCGCAGCGGCCTGGGGTCCACCGAGGGCCGGATCACCATCCCGCCGATCGCCGGGCCATACCTCTTCATTGCGCGCGGCAAGAGTCTCGAGCAGCAGGGCGTGCCGTTCGTCGACACCGAGCGGGTCAATCACGAGGCGTATACCGATGAGAGCCTGGCGCGCGCGATACGCGAGGGCGTCGGCGCGAACGGGAAGACGCTGAACTATCTGATGCCGCGCTACCAGATCGACGATGCGGCCATGGCTGAGCTCATCGGTTACCTCAAGGACCTCAAGGTCTCACCAAGCCCCGGGGCGAGCACTTCGGTGCTGCATTTCGCCACCATCATCACCCCCGATGCGGATCCGGTGAAGCGCCGTGGCATGCTCGCCGTGATGAATCAGTATTTCGTGGACAAGAACAACGCCATGGCGCGCACCAAGGCGCCGACCCTGTATTCCTCCCACACGATGATGTTTCGCGTCGAGCGGCGCTGGCAGCTGCACGTGTGGGAGCTCACCGGTGCGCCTGCGACCTGGGAGGCGCAGCTGCGCAAGTATCTGGTCTCGCAACCGGTGTTCGCGGTGATCTCGGGCCTCGGCGGCAGCAACTGGGAGCCGGTGCATCGATTTTGCGAGGCGCAGTCACTGCCGTGCCTGTTTCCCAATGTCGAAGCGCCCGTGGGGCACGACAGTGACTTCTACTCGGTGTATTTCTCCCGTGGTGTGCTGCTGGAAACGCAGCTGATCGCACGCGAGCTCGCGGAGACTCGCGAGCCGGTCCACAGTCTGGTGCAGGTATTCAGGGCGGGAGATGTCGGCGAACAGGCGGCCCGGGCGCTGCAGGCGGCGCGCTCCGATGCCGGTCAGCAGGTCGTAAACCGCGTGTTGAAGGCGCATGCCGCCTCAAAGGATCTCGCTGCGGCGTTGCGCGAGGTCGGTCCGACAGATGCACTGGTGCTGTGGCTGCGGCCGGGGGATCTGAGCGCTTTGGAAAAGGTACCGCCACCCACGTCGCGGGTGTGGATTTCCGGGGAAATGGGCGGGCTCGAGCAGGCACCGCTCCCCGCCGGCTGGCGCGAGGTGACGCGCATGGCCTACCCGGTGGATCTTCCCGGGCGTCGGGTGGTGCGCGTCGATTACGCGCTCAGCTGGTTCCGGATGCGCAAGATCCCGCTCCTCGCCCAGCAGGTGCAGGCCGACACTTATCTCGCCTGCGGGCTGCTGTCGGAGACCCTGAACCACATAGTGGATGCCTTCGTGCGTGACTATCTGATCGAGCGCGTGGAAATGGCGCTCGATCACCGCATCCTCACCGGTTACTACCCGCGTCTCACCCTCGCCCCTGGCCAGCGCTTCGCCTCCAAGGGTGGTTACATCGTGCGTTTTTCCGATCCGCAAGGAAGCAGGGTCGCGCCGCTCGGCGACTGGATCACGCCGTAGGCAGACCGGCGGGCGGTCACGGCCGCCGTGGCTTCGGGGTGCGGGGGAGCGGGGCGCCCGCGCCCAGTCCTGGACACTCACCCAGCCGCCGGGCCTCGATTTTCTGTTGGGTCACGTGCTGCGCGGAATGCGCCTCGCTCACGTCCTGATAGCTGCTGTCATCCGTTGCCGTCAGGACATCGCGGAATCTCGTCGCCCCGGCCGAGGTCTGGCAGATCCAGCTCGATATGTAATGCTCGTTACTGCGCCTGAGAGGCGCGAACTGGCAGTTCTTTTTCTTCAGTTCCGTCATCTTCTCGCGCATCTCGGCCCCCGGGTTGGTGCATTTTCGGGTGGTCGAGACCTGCGGCCCGCCGCTCCGCATCAGGGTGCGCCGATACTCCCACAGGCCGGGCCGGAAGGCCGGCAGCTCGACGCCCGCGCTCCTTGGGGCCGGTGCCGTCGCAGCCGGCGCCGCTGTCTCAGGCGCGCCAGGCGGGGGCTCGGGGCCGGCGCTGCACAGTGCGGCGCCCGGCGCGAGCAGGACAAAGGCCGCGGCTACGTTCAGCCTCTTGCGAAGAGGGATGGGGACCGGCATCGAGGGCTCCGGCAGTTTGGTGAGCGAAGGCCAAAGTATCGCCGAACGGGCGCGCCGGCGGCTACATCGAGGCGCACGGATCCCCGGCCGAGATGGTTGCTTTCCTCGCGCCGCGAGCGGCTGTGCCCGCATCCCCGGGTCGTCCCGACGCCGGTCGGCCCACGCGCTGGAGACTGGAGCAGCAGGCGCGGGTGCGGACCCGAAGGCGAACCGCCGACCCGACGCGTGGCGCCGGATGAACGCTCGCCGGCGGGTCCGCGAGGCGTGTCTTCTACTTGCCCGCTTGCGCCACGCGGGTGCCGCCGAACAGGAACTGCCCGCGCATCACCGAGGAGTGCCCGGGTGAGGTGCAGAAGAACACGTAGCGCGCGCCCTGGGCCAGCGCGGCGGTGCTGAACTTCACGGTGGTGCTCTCGCCGCCGCCGACCACCTTGGTGGCAGCGATGATGCGCTTGTCATTCTCCGGCAGATACCCTCGCGAGGCCCCCGCGGCGAGACCCGCGTTGACGATCCCGGAGACGTCCGAGTCCTTCGCCAGCACCCAGTCGTGCCCCATCACCTTCGCCGGGAGCTTGCCCGAGTGCTTGAGAGTCACCTCGACGTCGGTGCACGCGGCCGGCACGGTGAGCTCGTGAGCACTGAACTGCATCATGTCGTTGCTGTCGATGGTGATCTTGCATGGGTCGGCGTACGCAACCCCACCCGCCAGCAGCAGCGCGCCGGCACCGAGCAGTCGAAGGCCTTTCATGAGGATATCTCCGAGGTTGTCATCGTGCTTCGCATCGAACGTCTAGAACGCCATCCACGAGAACAGGAACAGCGAGTTGTTCTGGCTCGCCGATCGTCCGGAGCCGTCGTAGTTGGACGTGCCGCCGTTGAAGCGCAGGTACCCGGTGTACTGCACGCCGACGCGCAGGTTGACCCATGGCCGCCCCCAGGACTCCATCTTTCCGAGCGGCACGTACTCCAACTGCACCGTGTAGCCACGCGTGTCCGGGGAGCCGTTGTTGCTCCCCTCGAACGGGGCCGGCGCGTAGAGCGTCGCATCGCGGCCGCCGCTGGTATCGAACAGGCCGACGCCCGCGCTCCAGGTCTGGCGATACGCGTAGGAGGCATCGATCTCCAGGGCGTTGAGGTGATTCGTGGCGTTGTCGGATCCCGCGGCGTTGAACGTCGCGTTCAGCTGCTGTTTCTCGTGGATCAGCGATGCGTTGACGAGAATCGCGCCCGGGCCTTCGGGCGTGTACTGATAGGTGGCGTCAAACGCGACATCCGTGTAGTGATCGGTGTCGGGCACCGCCGCATCGGGCTGCATCTTCACATCCATGCCGAAGGTGCCCACTGAGAAGTAGTGCTCGCCCTTCGCGCCCCTGGTGAACTGGTAGGCCGCGCGCCAATACGGTGCCGCGCCGTTGATGTGGACGTTGTTATCCGGGTAGAGGCCCACGTTGCCGAGCCAGTGGTCCGAGAGGCCCTTGTAGGCGCCCGCCTCGAGATACACGTGATCGTGGATCATGGTGTAGGCGGTCGCGCCGACAGCCACGCCCCCGAGCCCGCCGATGACCGGAGCGGCGCCGACCCCGGGCACGAGCGGGGAGCCGATGTAGGGATAAGCCCAGGCAGGCGTGGAGTGCCACAGATCCTGTACCGTGGGATTGTTATTCACCGAGATCCCCACGACCGCGTCGGTGCCGAGCAGCTTCAGCGGCCGCGCGTAGCGAACGTCGGTGTTGTCCCAGCTGAAATGCCGGTCTTCGCCACTGTAGGTGGACTGCGAAAAGATGCCGATGTGCTCGGTGAGGCGCGTCGCCAGGAATACCGAGACCTGATCGACCGAGAGGTTGTTGTTGGTGCTGAAATGCGCGGCCAGCGCATCCGGCGGTGGCGTGTCGACGCGGCTGTATCCGCCCTGCACCATGAACGCGAGCGGCATCGGGTGCTCGCCCTCGCCGAAGGTATAGCCGTTCAGCTTGAACTGGCGGCCGTAGGGCGTGAGCGCCACGCCGAAGGCCATCGTGTGACACTGCGAGCAGGGCATCCCGGTCTGACGCGCGAAGCTCGGCACCGCGGAGGCGATCCGCGGTAACGCCAGGATCAGCAGCAAGACGAGCGTCCAGGCGAGGACGCGATGATCGTTCACGAAAAGATCCCCATTGAGCCGACCTGTGGGCCGACAAGTGGTAAGTGGCACGGAGCTCTCCTGTTGGTTTTCTAATTTCCTGGATGAAGATTTATCGCATCCCGGACAGACGAGAAATCAGGCGAAACAGGGGGTTGCGGGCAGGGAAAGCTCGTGCCTTCTGGGTCGAAGGCCGACCGTCGAACGGGGAGAAGTACTACGGCCCGGTTAGGGTCTTACACCGGAACTCCGGGGCTTACACGTCGCAAGTCCTTGTGGACGAAGGACTATTTGCCCCGGGAAAAATACCCGTTCGGCGCGGTTGACGTCAGGCCCGGGCCGGCGGGAACGCCGGGAACGCAAATGACATTCTCGTTCCCGCCTCTCGCGCGCGTGTTGGCGCCGAAGTTGACGCTGTCCAAAATCGCGGGCGTTGGTCGGGGCCGCCGGCTTTAGCGTCCTCCGCTCATGTGATGCACGAAGTTGCGGAGCGCCACCCGGCGGTCTTCCCACAGCTCGTAACTGATCGGCGCAGGGTCGCTGTCCACGACGATGGTGAGCTCGCGCGCCTCGCCGATGAACCGCACGGTCCCGAGGTCGGTTCCGTAAACGTTGGGCGCCGCGTCCACCCCCGGCGGCGCGTGCACCGGTTGTCCGATCCCGGCTTCGTGTGGCGAGTGTCCCTGAAGATGCAGCTCGATGCGTCGGTCGTCGGCCTGGATGACCAGCTGGGCTGGCGAGGGCAGGGGATCCTGGCGCAGGCGCGGATCGATGGTCGACCAGAAGTATGCGATCAGGACGTAACTCACCTTGCCGTTGCGATTGACGGCGGCGGCGGCGAGCGTCACGTAATCACGTTGGTTCGCCGCGAGCGTCGGGTGCGCGTAGGCAAACACCAGAGGCTCGCCGACCACGGTGACCGTGGCCGCGGTGTCCTCGTCGAGATATTCCCGGGGTTGCTTCTCGCCCGCGAGCGCTGCGCACGCGCCGAACACGAGGAGGGCCGCGAGGGCTGCCGAGACCCGTGCCCTCTTGTCCCCGGCCGGGGCGGTCACTGGAAGCTGATGCGGTAGGACACGCTTACATAGTAGCGCGTCGTGTTCTGCGTCTGCACGAACGTGCCGTTGGAGAGCTGCAGGAAAGCCTCGCGCTGGCCCAACTGGCCGCCGACCTCGAGCTGGAAGAGCTTGCGCTCGCGCTCGTAGTCGAGCAGCAGCGAGGGAACATAGGTCGTGTTCGTGCTGCCGTCGGTGTCGGCCTGGAGGCGGTTGACGGTGAATCGCGGCCCGAGGCGCCACGCCCCGGCGACCGGGAAGCGGCTGTTGGCGCTGATCGAGTCGATGCGCCCGATCACGGTGTTGCCGTGCGTCAGCGTGAGGACATGGAAGTCGCCGGTGCGCCAGAGGCTCGAGCCGTAGAGCTGCCCCTGGTACGTCAGGAGCAGGCCGCTCGCCGGCACCGCCGCGACCCCGCCCGAAGCCGGCGTCGCGCCGGTCTCGGTAGCCGAGACGATGGTCGTGATTTGCAGGCGCGCACCCAGCGGCTTGTTCGCGGTGAAGCTGTAGTTGGTCGTGATCGGGGTGCGGTCCTTCGCCAGCTGGTAGATCTCCTCCAGGGTGAAGACCTGCTCGAGCTGGTTGAGGTCGCACGCCGGCGGGCAGGCCAGGCCGATGAGCGCATTGCGCACGGTAAGCACCGGGGAGTTGCGCCGCTCGGCATCGAAACTCAGGCTCCAGCGCGCCGGCAGCTGCAGTGTGCCGACGAGGCTCGCGGTGTTCAACGAGTGAAAGACCGTGTCGTAGTCGACGATCCCGACGAGCGATGTCCTGGGGGCGAGATACCGCCCCTCCACGCCGACCGCCCGGCGGTTGCGGAAGCCCTGGTACTGCTCGGTGGCGGCGAACACGCTCGCGTCCCAGTGGGCGTTCTTCGGCGTGTACGCGAGCGCGAGCGTCTCGAAGCGATCCTGGGTCTGTGGCGCGATGATCAGCTGCTCGACGGGGTAGCCCGCGGCCGCGTTGATGGCCCAGGAGGGCTTGAACTGCCACGACAGAAACAATCCGTCGAAGGTGCCGAGGATCCCGTCCTCGTTGTGGGCCTGCCGGCCGAGCCGGCCCAGCACGCCTAGCGAGCGGTCGAGGACCTCGATCGAGGCGAGGGTCACGCGGGTGGCGTTGCCGACCGTGCCCTGGTCCTTGGTGAAGCTCTTGTCGTAGCCCGCGCTCAATCGCCCGACCATATCGAAGGTTTCGCCGCGGCGCCGAGCGAAGAGGTCCGCGTCGTTGAAGAGGGCGTTCTGGTTGATCGTCGGCGCCGCGGGCACCGGGGTGTTGGTGGGCACCGCGCCGTTGGTGATGCGCTCGCCGTCGTAGCGGGCCATCTGGGCGACTCCGCCCGTCACTTCCCAGCCGAGGCTCTCGCCCTTCACCTCGCGGCCGGTGCGCGCCTTGGCTTCCGCCGCCCGCAGGATCTTGAGCCGGAACGCCACCCGCTCCGCGGCTTCGCCGTGCGGGTAGCCGCGCAGGTACTCCTCGTACTCCGCCTTAGCATGCGCCAGCTGCCCGGAGCGCTCGCGCGCGAGCCCCAGCAGCTCCTGCGCGCGTGCGCGGTCGGGGAACTCGGGCTGGCGCTGCAGCTTCGTGAGCAGCGCGATCGCCGTCGGGTACTCGTGCCTGTCCATGGCGGTGCGCGCCGCGGCCATGAGCTTCTTCAGCTCCTCGTTGGGCAGCGCCGGATCGCTTCCCATGCGCTCGACGGGCGGCGAGGCCACCTGCGCCACGGTGGCGTTCGCATCGCTCGTGACGGCGTCGTCGCCGATCGCGAGCCAGGCCCGCGGGTAGCTCGGCAGCGCGAGATTCATGAGGCGATCGGCCTCCGAGCGGCGGTCGATCGGACCCACGCGCAGCCGGTACCACTTCTCGCCGTCGACCACCGCCTCGGAGACGAACGCCGGCGCCTTGAGCAGCTCGTGCGCACGCTGGATATCCGCCTCACTGAAGGGCTTCGGCTGCGAGTCGAGATTGATCGCGAAGTTGGCGACCTGCTCGGTGGATTGCCCGACGAGGATCTTGCCGCGGCCGCGTGCGCGGTCAATGAGGCGGAGCCGCAGCCCGCGCGGATCGACGCCCTGCGCCAGCACGTAGCGCTCGTTCTTCTTGAAACCGAGCGTGAGGGTGATCTGCCCCGGAGCCATGGACTCGACGCGGGCGGCGGTGACGATGCTCGAGCCGCCGGACACCGGCGGTGTCTCGGACGCGATCTGCGACATCGGGCTCACGCCGCAGTCCGCGAGCGGCGCGAGCTGGATGTGCACCTCTTTGCCCTCGCTCGCCGGGAGACTCGTGACGTAGCGCATCGAGCAGTTGAACACCATGGTGAGGTCGACCTGGTCCTCGTGGTCGTTCACCTCGATCACGTCCACCAGGCGCCGCACGCCGGCGAGGGGTGTCTGCGCGAAGGCCCCGGCCGCGCAGAGCGCGGCCAGGGAAGCGAGGGCAAGCCGACAGAGCCAGCGCTCAGTGCTTGAACGCGGCATCCGAGACTCGGTGATACGGTCCGGGCAGACTTCTTGTAATGACTGACTGCGTCGAATCGCTGTAGACGTGACAGGCGCCACTGCAATTGGCAAGCTCATTTGCGGTGTAGTACTGACCCTTGGCGGTCTTCGGGTGGGCCGCGGGCTTGAAGTCCGCGGCATGGCAGCCCGCGCAGCTGCCGGCATTGGCCGGTGACCGCCACGGAATCTGATCGGTGTTCGAGCTGTGACAGCGCGTGCAGCTCAAGGCCACGCGGTGATTGCCCGGGAAAGCAGCGCTCGCGTGACGGAAGTGCAGCACACCCCAGTCGGGGTAGCTGTGGCAGGTGCCGCATTCGATGCGGGTGCCCATGTGGCTCGTCGGCACGCCGGTCGCGGCCAGATTGTTGTGGCAGCTCGCACAGCCGGCGGTGAAGGTCGAGTGATCGACCTTGGCCGGCTTCCAGGCGAGCGTTCCGTGGCACACATCGCACGCCTGGGTGGTCGGGATGTGCGTGCGTGGCTTGCCGGTGGCCTGCACTCCGTTATGGCAGGTCGCGCAGGTGTGCGGCGCGACGGCGGCGTGATCGAAGCGCGCCGGCGTCCAGGCGTTGGTGGTGTGGCAGCTCTCGCAGCCGGCGCGGGTCGCCACGTGGGTCGGCGGCTTGCCGGTGGCGATCTGGCCGTTGTGGCAGCTGACGCAGGTGCCGATGACCTGGGTGTGATCGACGATCCTCACCGGGAGCCAGGCGACCGTCGTGTGGCAGCTCTGGCAGTTGTTCGTGGTCGCAATGTGGGTCGGCGGCTTGACCGGGGTGCCGCCTGGCGGAGTGGTCGCCGGGCGGGCCACGGGCCGCAGCGCGAGCCGGTCGCGCGTGCTGTGGCAGCCCGAGCCGTTGCAATCCTGCCCTTTATAGTGGTTTGGACCATCCCGTGTCCACAGCCGCGTGCCCGCGTTGGTCTGCCACTTCATGGCGTACTCATGGCAGCTCATGCACTTCATCGCCACCACGTAGGCGTGCTTCATGATGGTGCCGGAGAAGGTCGTGAAGTTCGACGGCGAGTGGCACAGCTCGCAGGCGATCGAGCTGGTGCCGTTGGGCGGCACGGCCGGAATGTGGCCGGGGGCGCCCGGGGACGGCTGCTTCAGGGCGGGCGCCGCGATGTTGTAGAAGCTGAGTCCATAGCCGTGGCACTGCGCGCAGTTGTTGCTGATGCCCGCATGCCCGGTCGCTCCCATCACATACGCCGCGTAATTGCCCGCCGTGGTGTGGCACTGGGCGCACGGCGCAGTGGTCGGGATATGGTTGGCGGGCTTCGCCGAGCTGCCCGACTGGTTGGTGGCGAAGGTGGGCGAAGTCGTATGGCAGCCGTTGCAGTCGCCGGTCGCGGGGTGCGTCTTGTCGAAGGCCTGCGGACGGGAGTCTCCCCAGGCGGACGCGCTGCTCGCGATCATCCCTAAGTAGGGCGCGGACTCGTGGCACCCCTGACACCCGGCGACCCCGTGAGCGGCGATCGTGGCGTGACCGGCGACGTTCAGGGTCGGGGCCGTCAGACTTGCCGCATGGAGCTTGAACCCGCCCGGATTCACGTTCGAGGTGCTGTGGCAGCCCGAGGCGTTGCAGTCCGCCGTACCGATGGGGAAGTGACTGCTGCCCGGCCACCCGACAATCGTCATCGTGTTGCTGGGCGGCGGTCCGGCGAACGGTCCGGTGCTCGGGCCGTGGCAGGAGAGGCACCCGGTCACGCCCTGGTGTGTGCCGGTCACCGAGTAGACGGCGAAGTTGCCCGCGGTGGTGTGGCACTGCGCGCAGGGCGCCGTGGTCGGAATGTGATTCGTCGGCTTGCCCGCGGTCGGCAGCAGGTTCGCCGCGAAAGTCGGCGACGTGACGTGACAGTTGCCGCAATCACCCGTGGTCGGGTGCTTCGAGTCGAGCGTCGTGTTGGGTCTCGAATCTCCTGCGGCGGTGGTGCTGCTGGCGATCATCCCCAAGTAGGGCGCCGTCTCGTGACAGTTGCTGCACCCGCTCACGCCGGCCGAGGCGATCGTCGTGTGACCCGCGACGGTGAGCGTCGGGGTCGAAATGTTCGCGGTGCCGATCTTGAAGCCGCCGCCACCCGGGGCGACGTTGGCAGTCGTGTGGCAGCCCGAGCCGTTACAGTCGGCGGTACCGAACCGGATGTGATTGGCCGGGACCGTGAGGATCGAGAATACGGGATTGGCGGCAATGCTGAATGTCCCGGCGACCGTGGAGCCGTGGCAGCTCAGGCATCCGGTCACCCCCTGATGGGTGCCGGGCGAGGAGTACTGCGTGTAGTCGCCGGTGGTGGTATGGCACTGGACGCACGGCTTGCTGGTCGGGATGTGATTGCTCGGCTTGCCCGCCGTCACGTCCAGGGCGAAGGTGGGCGCCGTGGTGTGACAGTTGCCGCAGTCGCCGGTGGCCGGGTGCTTCGAGTCGAGCGTCGTGTTGGGTCTCGAATCTCCCGCGGCGGTGTTGCTGCTGGCGATCATGCCCATGTAGGGCGCGGTCGCGTGACAGTTCATGCAGCCGCTGACGCCCGCCGCGGCAATCGTCGTGTGACCGGCCACCGTCAGGGTCGGAGTCGTGATGCTCGCACTGCCGGTCTTCCACCCGCCCGGATTCACGTTCGCGGTCGTGTGGCAGCCCGAGCCGTTGCAGTCGGCGCTCCCGATCGGGATGTGGCTGCTGCCCGGCCACCCGGCGATGGTGATCGTGTTGCCGGGCGGCGGTCCGGCGAACGGCCCGGTGTTCGGGCCGTGGCAGGAGAGGCACCCGGTCACGCCCTGGTGCGTGCCGGTAACGGAATAGACGGCCCAGTTGCCGGCGGTGGTGTGGCACTGCGAGCACAGCGCCCTGGTCGGAATGTGGTTCGACGGACGCGGCACGGTGGGGTCAAGGAAGGAAGTCGTGTTGTGGCACTGGCTGCAATCCCCCGTCGCAGGGTGCAGTCGATCGAGCTTCGCCGAGGGACGCGAGTCGCCCGCGGTGGTATCGGTGCTCGGGTGCATCCCCTGGAAGTTCGCGGTCTCGTGACAGCTCGCGCAGGTGAGGGCGGACACCGCCGGGTGGTTGATGACGCCGGGATTCCACGTCGTGTAGTTGGTGGGCGAGTGGCAGCTCTCGCACGGTGTCACCGGAGTCCCGATCGGGACGTGGGTCGCCGTCACGCCCATCGCGTGCACGTTGTCGTGACAGGTGGCGCAGCCGCTCGTGACCCCGACGTGATTGAACGTCGCACCCGCCCAGGTGAGGGTCGTGTGGCAGGCGTCGCACTCGAGGTCGGTGATGATGTGCGTGGGCCCCTTGCCCTGCGCCATGGTCCCGTTGTGGCAGGTCGAGCAGCTGCCGCGCGCCTGCGTGTGATCGAAGTTGACGGCTGGATTCCAGGCGACCGGCGTGTGGCAGGCCCCGCACTGGTCGGTCGAGAGGATGTGGTTGCGCGGCTTCGCGGTGGCGCGCACGACGGTGCCGATGCCATGGCAGGCGCCGCAGTCGGTCGGCGTGCCCTTGAATATCGCGTTGACGTGGCAGGACTCGCAGGGCAGGTCCCGGTGCTGACCCGTGAGCTCGAAGCCGGTGGTCAGGTGATCGAAATTGAGGCGCGACTGCACGGCATTGAGCGCCGACTGCGCGCTGGCCGCCTGCGGCATCAGGCCGATCGCGAGCACCAGCGCCGCGAGCGCGCCGGAGCGTCGCGGGCGTCCGAGGTCCAAATGCCTGATGAGGTAGTGCATACAGCCTGTCCCTAGTGCACCTTGGCGCCCTTCCAGGTGGTCGTCGTGTGGCAGCGATCACACTGGCGGCCGTATTGCCCGAAGTGCACGTCGTCCTTCTCGTGACACGACAGGCAGTCCTGCTTGAGCTTCACCTCATCCGGTGGGCGGCGGTGGCACGCCTCGCAGGCGAGCTTGCCGTGCGCGCCGCTGAGCGCAAACCCGGTCTCCTTGCCGTGGTCGAACTCCCACAGCTTCCAGCCGTTCTCCGAGTGGCAGCGGTGGCAGTCCTTGCCGAGGTTGCCCTTGTGCACATCATCCTTCTTGTGGCAGTCGATGCACTCGTGGCCGACCTCGCGATACTGGCGGGTGAGGTGACATTGCTCGCACGGCACTGTCACGTGCAGACCGACCAGCGGGAATTTCGTCAGGTCGTGATCGAAGCTCACGCTCGCGCGCCAGCCCTGCGTCGTGTGGCACTGATCGCACTCCTTGCCGAGGCTGCCGGCGTGCACATCGTTCGGCCGATGGCAGCTCACGCACTCGGTCGGCAGCTTCTGCGTCATCACGTTCGCCGTGTGGCAGGTGTGGCAGGCGACCTTCTCGTGCTGCCCGGTGAGGGGCCACGTGGTGTCGCGCGTGTGGTCGAAGCTCGAAGGCTTCCATTTCTCGCTGCCGTGGCAGATGCCGCAGTCCTTGCCGAGGCGACCGGCGTGCGAGTCCTGCGCCTGATGGCAGCCGAAGCAGTCGCGCGGCAGCTTGTCCTTCAAATTTCCCGTGCGGTGGCAGTCGTTGCAGGCGATGCGGTCGTGCACCCCCTCGAGCGGGAAACCGGTCTCCTTGAAGTGATCGAACTTCGAGGTCTTCCAGCCCTTGGTGACGTGGCACTCGGCGCACTTGGTGCCGCGCTCGCCGTGGTGCACGTCGTCCGGCTCGTGGCAGGAGACGCACTCCTTGGGCGTGTTCTTGTAGCGGTTGCCGAAGTGACAGGCCGCGCACGGCGCCTCGGCGTGCTTGTCGCGCAGCGGAAAGGCGGTCTTGTCGTGGTCGTAGCTGATGTGCCGCCAGGCGCTCTCGTCGTGGCAGGAGCCGCAGTCGCGCCCCAGCTTGCCCTCGTGCGGCTCCTCTTTTCTATGACAGGCGATGCATTCCTTCTTCGCATCGCGAAAGGGCTTGCCGGCGGCGTGACAGCTCTCGCACACCACGTCGACGTGCGCGCCGCGCAGCGGATAGTCGGTGTGCTCGTGATCGAACTGCTCGTGGCTCAGCTTCACGATGTCGGCGGTGCGGCCGAGATGCTCGGCGTGGCAGGCGCGGCACTCCGAGACGTCGATGCCGGGGAAGCGGCCGTGGAAGTGGCTGTGCTCGTGCAGATCGCCGGCGATCTCCTTGTGACAGTCGAGACACAGCTGCGTTTGCTTGCCGCGGTCGCTGCGGTCGTGGCAGAGCGAGCACGTTTCCTCGTATTTCACGTGAGCCGTGCTCAGCTTGCCCGGCATGAGAAGCGTCTCCGGATTCACGGCCTCAGCGCGCCCCCCTGCCAGCAGTCCCGTCAGCCATCCGAATATCAGCAACGCGTGGCATCGTCCCTCCCGCATGGATGGCGGTGGAGCGCGTCAATAGACGTGGACGGCAATCACATGAATGATCGCCGCGATGATCATCACGAAGATCAGCGGTATGTGCAGCGAATGCCACAGTGAGAACAGCCGTTCAAAACCCTCGAATTCGGCCACGCGGCGCGTCGCGGCGAGGCGCCGGTCGACATAGGCGCACGCGGTCTCACGCAGGCGCTTCTGCTCGGTGCGGACGACCGCGGACTTGCGTGAGCTCGCGCGCAGCGCCCGCCGGATGTAGCGGTGCAGCTGCCGGCGCGCCCGCACCGTCGCGACGCCGACCCCGATGGGCCTCGCAAAGCCGAGCACCGACAGGTGCGGTCCGGCCTTCAGCACCCGCTGCTCGGCACTCTCGATGTGGGTCACGAGCTCGGGCACGAAGCTGATTCGTCCGGAAAGGCTGCGCAGGCTGTCGGCGCCGGCGCGGAGCTCGCCGAACTCGAGCTTGCGGCCATAGAGGCCGTTATGGATGTGGGCGTAAATGTAGCGGCCGATGATGCCGCTGCCGGCCACGGTCAGCATCGAGAACAGCGCCACGTTGCTGTTGGTGGCGCCGGTGCTGAAATTACAGTGATACAGGATGGCCAGCGGCCCGGCTATGCCGAGCACCATGTGGAAGCGGAACCAGCTCGGCGTCGAGCCGAGGAACTCGAGCCAAGCCCAGCGCTTGCGCAGCGAATACGCCAGCAGCACGAGCATGAGGCTCCCGCCGATGATGCCGAGCGCGTAACCGGCGCCGCGATAGGGGTTGATGTAGCGGCCCGTTTGGGTGGTCCAGCCGTAGTAGAGCATCACGCTGACCAGGAGGAAGGACAGGCGGCCCGCCGTAATCAGCGGCCGGCGAGCTGCGGGCTCGGGGTCCGGGCGTCGCGCCACCGCCGGAGCCGCGGTGCGCGTCGCGGCAGCCGGCGGTGGCGCGGCTGAAGGCTTCGGCCAAGGTTTCGGCGCAGGTGCCGTAAGCTCGCGCGCTGGCGTCGGCGCGGGTACCTGGGGTTGCGGGGGTGCCTGGGGTTGAGGTGCCGGGCGGGTGCGCGCTTGCGGCGGCGGAGGCGCCGGTGGCTGCGGCGGCTTGCGAGCCTGAAGCGGTGGCGTCGGACGCGCAGCTGGGGCCGGACGCACCGGTGGCGGCGGCTGGGGAGCTGGCGGCTCGGGAGCCGGACGCGCACGCGACTCCGGCGGCCGCGGAGCCGGCGCCGGGTGCGCGGCTCGTGCCTGCGGCTGGGGTGTCGGGCGCGCGGGCGCGCGAGTCAACCCCAGGATGTCGGCATCGGTAAACTCAACCTCAGCCGGTTCACCGGCCTTCGCGCCGAGCTCGCTGAGGCGCACCACGCGTACCTGCATCCCCTCGAGCTCCTGGGCCTCCTGGAGCTCTTCGCTTTCGGGAAGGGGTTCGGGTATTGCTGCCGACATGGTCAGCCGATCTCCCGACTGATGACCAGCGCCAGCTTCTGGCCGGGCGCCGGATGGAGTACCGGGCTCGTCACGTAGAGATCGCCCGCGCTCGGGGTGGCCTGGCCGCTGCGCGAGATGCGCGCCTCGATCACCACCTTGTCAAACTGCGAGAGCCGGCGCGAAGGAATCATAGCCATGGAGTCATCCAAGTGGAAGCTCACGGGCCACGCGCTCGCCGTGGTCCGCAGCACCGCGAGCGGCGGGCCGGGCGAGTCCGCCGCCTTGGCGTAGATAAAGAGAGTCGCGTCGCGCTGGACGCGGCCGGCCAGACGGCTGTCGATCGAGACCGTGCCGGACACTTCCGCACTGCCCGAAGCGCCTGAGGTGTTTGCCGGCCCCGGAGCACTCGCCGCGGCTGCGCCGGCAGGCAGCGGCAGGCCCGCGAGCTGCGTGTCCTCGAGGATATTGGCGTCGATGATGCGGGCATCGGGCGAGTCGGAGGGGAGCGCGGCACGCAGCTTCCTCCACCAGCCGAGCGCGTCCGTGAAATGGCGCTGCTCGTGCGCCGCACTCGCCTTGAGCCAGACTGCCTTCAGGTTCGCAGGATCGAGGGCGAGCGCGCTGTCGATGGCGCGACCGGCCTCTCCGGCGAGAGAGCCGCCCGAGAGGGAGGCGAGGACGTCGGCGTAATCCGCCCAGGACTGCGCGGTCATCCCATGGAGCTCGATGACCTTCGCGAGCGCGTCGCGCGCGCCGCGGTCGTCATGCTCCGTGCGGCGCAGGTCGGCGAGCGCGAGCCAGGCCTGCACGTCATTGGGATTTTTCTTCACGCGAGTCTCGACCTCGGCCAGCGAAGGGGCGGGGGCCGGCGGGCTCGGCCGCGCGGCAGAGGTGCGGGTCTCGGTGGCGGTCGCGGCGGCCACGAGGGCTCCCGCGCTCAATTGGCTCACCGTTGCGCCGACGGCGGGCTTTGCGATGTGCGAACGGGCGCGGGCCGCATCATCCGGCCGGCCGAGGAATTCGTACGCCTTGGCGAGGAGATTCCAGTCATCGCTCGTGCCGCCATCGCGTGCGAGCCGCGCCTCGAGCGCGGCGATTTCCGTCTCCATCGACCTCCCGGGCCCGGCGGACTTCATGGAAGCGTCGACGGCGGATCCGCCGGCAGCCGTCCCCATCGACGCCATGGGCGGCTGCGCCGTCAGCGAGTGGCGAGAGCCGACTGCGAAATAAATGATGGCGGCGGCGGCCGCAAATGTTGCGACGCACGCGCCCGCGAGTGCAATGCGCGTGCGTCCGCTTCCGAGAGTGAGCGCGCGCAGAGTCAACGTGCCGCGCCAAAAGGGAATCGCGACGAGAGTCGCCGCCCCGCCCACCAGCGCACCTGCGATAAACCAGAACAAAATAATGAGGCCCTCCCGCGGCGGAACTCATCGCGCAAGCGAGCGAGGGTGTGACAATACACGCGAACCTCGCGACGGTAACGATGTCTCAGAGCGCCGACAACGTGTCTCCAAGTGCAGACAAAAACGCCGGAAAAAACAGGCAATTACACGCGCTCAGCCTAATTGGTAGAGTGCGCAGGCGCGTGTACGGAGGCAAGTAGGGGATTGCCCCATTCCGTGACTTTCCTCACAGAGTTAGCGTCCCAATGCCGAGTCCAATGCGCACGCCCAATTTGTCTGGGTGAGCTTGCTGCGCGGCGTGGAACCGCTGGCGTAGTCGATCTGGTGTTGTCGCGATGGATCTATATACGTCTCTCTATGTGGGTGTGTGTCTGGCGGTGCTCGTGTGGCACGTGCGGCGCCGGCGCCGACTCGAGCACCAGAGCGCGAAGGCGCAGGAGAAAACCGGCGCGGCGGAACCCGCATCGCTCCACCCGGTGATCGCCGATCACTGCATCGGCTGCTCGTCCTGCATCAAGGCCTGCCCCGAGCAGGCGCACCACACGGTCCTCGGCCTCCTCAGGGGGCGCGCCCATCTGGTGAGCCCCGGCGACTGCATCGGTCATGGCGCGTGCAAGACCGCGTGTCCGGTCGATGCCATCACCCTGGTCTTCGGCAGCGAGCGGCGCGGGGTCGACATTCCGCTCGTGACGCCGACCTTCGAATCCACCGTGCCGGGTATCTTCATCGCCGGCGAGCTCGGGGGGATGGGGCTGATCCGCAACGCCCTCGAGCAGGGCCGTCAGGCCATCGAGTCGATCGCCCAGAAACGCCGGCCCGCAGGCTCTGGGGGCCAGCAGCTCGACGTGCTCATCGTCGGGGCCGGTCCCGCCGGGTTCTCGGCTTCGCTCACCGCCAAGTCGAAGAACATGCGCTATGTCACCGTCGAGCAGGAGTCGCTCGGCGGAGCCGTGTTCCAGTACCCGCGCGGGAAACTCGTGATGACGGCGCCCGCTACCGTGCCGCTCCTCGGCAAGGTCAACTTCCGCCAGACCAGCAAGGAGGCGCTGCTCGAGTTCTGGACGCAGGCCGAGCGCAAGACCGGCGTCAAGATCAATTACAAGGAGCGGGTCGAGGACATCACGCGCTCGGGAGACGGCTTCATCGTCAAGACCAATCGCGGCACCTACCCGACGCGCAGCGTCCTGCTCGCGATCGGCCGCCGTGGCACGCCGCGCAAGCTGGGCGTGCCGGGCGAGGAGATGTCGAAGGTGGTCTATCGACTGATTGATCCGGAGCAATATAAGGGCCAGCATGTGCTGGTCGTGGGCGGCGGCGACAGCGCCCTCGAGGCGGCCGCGAGCATCGCCGAGACCGACAGCGGCGGCGGGGTGGTGCTGTCTTACCGCGGCGCGGAGTTCGATCGCGCCAAGGCGCGCAACCGCGATCGCGTCCAGGCGGCCGCGAAAACCGGCCGTCTCCAGGTCATGATGAAATCGAACGTGAAGAAGGTCGAGGCCGAGTCGGTGTCCATCGAGCACGAAGGCGAGATGAAGCAGGTCCGCAACGATGCGATCATCGTGAGCGCCGGAGGTGTGCTGCCCTCCGAATTCCTCAAGCGCGTAGGTATATCCGTCGAAACGAAATATGGCACTGCCTAGGCGGGTGCGGGCGCTGCTGCCGGCGGCGCTCTCGATGGTGCTGGCCGCGGGCGCGGCGCTCGCCGTCTCGCGCCCGCCGGACCCGCTCGACGGCGTCAAGACCTCAATCCGGCTCAAGAACTTCGCAGCGGCCGCGACCGAGCTGCAGAAGCTCGCCGCTGCAGGCAATCCGGATGCCCAATACCTGCTGGCGGTCTTCTACCTCAACGGAGTGAACGGACCGCGCGATCCCGCCACCGCGAAGACCTGGCTCGAGAAGGCCGCCAATAAGGGCAGCGCGCGCGCGGCGTTCAGCCTCGCGACACTGCTGCAGGATTCCAACCCCCCCGATCCCCAGGGCGCGTCGCGCTGGCTTGCCCGCGCGAGGGAGCTGGGCTTCTTTAATACGATGAATACGGGGGCCCAGAAAGGCGCCGCCGCGGCCCAGAAGGGGGCGGCCGCAGCTCGCCCGGGCCCGCCGTCGAGTCTTCTGCCGGCCGCACAGCTGACCGACCCGGCGGTGCGCCGGGAAGCGCTGTGGCTTGCCGCCAGTGACGGCGATGTGTCGAGCCTCGAGGCCCTCGTGGACCCGGCGCTGGTGGCAGCACGGGATGAGTTCGGCCGAGGTGCGCTCGCGCGGGCTGCTGAGGCGGCCTCGGCCCCCGCCGTGGCGCTCCTCATCCGCCGCGGCGCGCCGGTGGAGGCACCCGATCAGAATGGCACGACGCCGCTCATGATCGCCGCGCGCGGGGGCCAGCCGGCCGCCGTGGATGCCGTGCTCGCGGCGCACCCGAACGTCAACGCGACGGACAAGAACGGCAATACCGCGCTGATGCATGCCGTCATGAGCGGCTCGCTCGCCGTGGTCGATAAATTGCTTGCGGCGGGCGCGAGCGTCGCGCCGCGCGACGTTCAGGAATGGTCGGCGCTCGATTTCGCCGAGGTCAGCGGGGCGACGGGCATCGCAGCGCGGCTGCGCGAGAAGGGAGCCACGGCGCTGCACCGCAACCCGGTCATGGCCGCCTACAGTCAGCCGACCGCGGTGCAGAGAGCCCAGCGCGACCTGTACGCGGGCTGGCCGGACCTGGCAGTCGCCGCCGGTCGGGAGAACCCGGAGCTGCTGCGCACGCTCCTCTCACGCGGCGCCGATCCCAATGCCCTCACCCCGGACGGGCTGCCGATCCTCACGGTGGCGGCGCTCAGCGGCACGGCTCACGAAGTGGAGGCGTTGCTCGCGGCGGGCGCCAAAGGCAACCGGGCCGACCGTCGCGGAAACTCGGCGCTCCTCGATGCAGTTCGCATCGGCCGGCAGGACATCGTCGCCGCCATGCTCTCGCACGACGTCTCGCCCGACGGCCGGCTGGACGACCCGGAGCCTCCGCTCATCGCCGCGGCCAAGGGCGGGCACGCAGGCATCGTGCGGGCGCTCCTGGCGGCCCATGCGAAACCGGATGCCCGGGACGAGCATGGCACGAGCGCGCTGATGCTGGTGGCGCAGCGGACGGAGCCGGACCTGGTGCAGCGTCTGCTCGATGCGGGAGCTGCGCTCGAGGGAGTGGACAAGGCCGGGCGCACCGCGCTCTGGCACGCGGCGCACGCAGGCCGGCTCGAGACGGCGCGCGTGCTGCTCGCGCACGGAGCCAGCTCGGATCACGCGGATGCCGCCAGGGAAAATCCCTTCGGCGCCGCCTGCGCCGCCGGCGCGACGGCCGTTGTCGATCTGATGCTCGCCAAAGGGGCGAAGCTCGAGGCGCGCACCGCGCGCGGCGATACGCCCCTGCTGCTTGCGGCGAACGCCGGCGCGGTCGAGATCGTCGACAAGCTCCTCACACGACAGGCCGAGAAAGATGCGCAGAACGAGTTCGGCGACACCGCCCTCATCATCGCCAGCCGCAACGGCAATGCCGCCCTGGTGCGGCGGCTCCTGAGCGCGGGCGCCAGCACGGCGCTCCGCAACAAGGATCGGTCCACCGCCGCCGACGTGGCGCGGGCCCGCGCCTTCCCGGCCGTGGTCGAGCTCCTGAAGAACGCCTGAAGGCTCAGCCTCCAACGCACCTCGCCACCCCACGGCGGCGTACAATCCGGCCCGCACTCATGCCTGGGTGGCGAAATCGGTAGACGCAAGGGACTTGAGCAATTGAGCACCCGGCTCGGAAACGGCCGGCGTGAATGGGGTCAAAGTCGGTGGAACAGCAGCACGTCAGGGTGGCTGCAATACCGAGCTAAGCCCACCGACGGCTGGCGAGACTGCCGAGCGCCCGTCGGTCAGGGAAAGTGTAGAGACTTGACGGCCCCTGCCTAATCCGGCTGCAGGGAGCGATCGATGTCGGGACGGCAAAGGTAAAGTCCAGACCACGAAATGCATGGCCCGCGCATGCAGCAGCGAAAGCTGCAGTGGTACGAAAATCCCTTGGGGGCGACCCCGTGCCGGTTCGAGTCCGGCCCCAGGCACCATGTGACCTTCCCATGACAAGATCCTTCATCACACCGCGTCGGGCTCGTGCATCCAGGAGCTTGCGGTTCCGGCGCCAACACTGCAACGAGTCGCGGGATTGCTTCCGGTTCGGGCATGGCACATGATGCACATGTGATGTGCATGCGCAGAAAGGCAGGCTGGAGGTAGATTGATGGCCGCTACTGAAAGGATCCCCGTATTGGTCACGGCGGCGCAGAAGGCGCTCATAACCCGAAAAGCCCGCAATGCAAAGCTCACTGTGGGAGAGTTCGTGCGTCAGGCCGCGGAGGCCTATGAGCCGGGTGAGGAGGATGCGGGTCTCGTGGCCCTGATCGAGCGCGTCAAACGATCCACCGCCGAGGCCTCTGCGGCGCTGGACGCCGTCCTCAAGCGCTGCGCCGAATCCGACCGGCGCATCGAAAAGATGCAAGCCGCCCACCGGTCAAAGAGCAAGCCGTGAGCATGACCGAGAAGTTGTGGGACGCGCTCACGACTGTCATAAAAATGAATGACAAGGTAATCGCCACGGCGGCTCGCCTGGATTCCCAACAGACGCGAATCGAAGACTTGACCGCACGTGTGATTCGGCTGGAAACGGCACTGGAGCTCGGCCTGGCGGTCCAAGTGAGAAGAGGGCTACCGGGCCCGAACGAATGAGTCGGTGCGGGCTGTAGTGCGGCCTGGCCGCTGGCCCTGGGACTCACCACGTAGACCCAACCCCTTCATTATGTCGTCTGGAGGGTGTCGGGCTGCGGAACTGGATGTGAAGACGGGCACAGTTGTGAGCGTATCCACAGATGCGTTGTTGGCGGGCGCGCTATTGTCCGTCCTCTAACACGCACTGTCTGAGGAAACCTGTGTGAGCAAGGCGAGGAAAGGTCAACCCGAGCGGCGAGTGGCGCGCCAGGACAGGCGTGCACACTCCCGACGACGCAGCTCGTCTGGTGGATCGTCCGGCACCCCGAAGCTAGGGGGCGTCGATCCCTACAATACAGGCTCAGTGCCGGTGCTGAATCCCGCCGAAAAACCCAAGCGCCGGTCCCTCGACGACATGCGCCAGCTCAGCGAGGTCATCAAGGCGATTCGGCCCCCGAAATGAGCTGGGGACCCCTCGGAGCCGGGGTCAGATTTCTTCAGGAATGATCTTGGCCACTACCGGGCCCATATTCGTCTTCGTGCCTTCCCGGACTTTCCCGGTGCGCATGTACTCGTCGAAGATCAGGTAGTGGACGACATGACGGAACTTTAGCTCGCGCTCCACTGGCCAGTCGGTGAAGCTCTCTTCCGCGCGCCTGATGATTTCCCCGGCCCGGCTCGCGTCCGGACCCAGACGCCGAGCGACCACTCCTTCGTAGAGGACCCGATCCGCGAGACCCGGCTGCGCACCGCGCTGTTGCCAATAGAGGTCCAAGAGCTGCGTGCTGGCTTGCCTGGCGTACTTTCTTTCGGCGTGTGCGACGAACAACATGCTGCGCCCTCGTGAGACCTAAATCTTGCGAGGCGATGCAGGCTAACTTCGCTTCCAGGAGAAGTCCAGCCGAGAGCATCGTCGCAAAACCGCGACGCGCTTCGGCGGGAGCGCAGTGTCCGATGTCCCGCTCAGCGCTTGAACGCTCCATCCGAGACCCGGTGATGGGGTCCGGGCAGACTCCTTGTAATCGTTGACTGCGTGGAATCGCTGTAGACGTGGCAGGCGCCACTGCAGTTGGCGAGCTCGTTGAGCGTGTACGACTGACCCTTGACGGTTTTGGGGTGGGCCGCGGGCTTGAAGTCCGCGGCGTGGCAGCCCGCGCAGCTGCCGGCATTGGCCGGTGACCGCCACGGAATCTGATCCGT